>Ga0214182_1000010_pt1 | contig 140655 bp, 131 predicted proteins | sample TroBogEpilimnion_8_FD_153020 | JGI IMG/M metagenome (GOLD analysis project Ga0214182, IMG submission 153020) | Freshwater microbial communities from Trout Bog Lake, WI - 14NOV2007 epilimnion | ecosystem: Environmental > Aquatic > Freshwater > Lake > Epilimnion/Euphotic zone | place: Trout Bog... | reverse complement strand
TTGTAGTTCGATAGCAGGCTATCAATTAAATCATTGGGTAAAGCTTTTGGTAAGGTCATTTTTAATCCATTTCTGAAAATAGCAGTTTCCTGCAAAATGACTATTTACACAAAATTTCTTACACCCTCCAATGAACTCATAGACTCCATTTACCATAGCTATTCTATTAATGCAGTAAATTTGATGCGCTGTAATAGTGATCATGAAGAAAAGAGATAAATTGAATCAATAATGCAAGATTATTTTCATTCCTACTGGACAACAGCGAAGTAACACTCGCTAGAAATAGAAAAAGCCCGACTGCTGGCGGGGCTTTGGGACATATTCTCCGATAGTCAGAATACTAAAATACGTGGTAGGCAGTACCAGATTCGAACTGGTGACCTCTTGGATGTCGACCAAGCGCTCTAACCAACTGAGCTAACCGCCTATACTGACAATAATCATCGCTACGATACAGTTGCGCTTAATTTCGAACAGAGGCGCGATTTTAGCTTATTGTGGCTGTGGGTGCAAACTACAAAAGCTATAATAGCAGCATGCGCCCACATTATTTTGCAATTAATCTTCAGGAACAATTAGATCAGATCACCGACTACGGCTACTGCGTAATGGATGACTTTATTAGGCCCAGTGTCATTGCCGCATTAGCCAATGAAATTGCAGTGCTGAATAACAGGGCTTTGTTACGCATTGCCAACACAGGTCGGGCGCAAACTGCTGTAAATACAAAGTTGCGGGGCGACTCAATTTACTGGTTAAATGAAGATGATGCCAGCCCAGCACAACAAACTTACTTTACTAAAATGGAGCTTCTGCGAAACGGACTTAACCGACACCTTTATTTAGGTTTAGATATACTGGAAAGCCACTTAGCACTGTACCCCATCGGGGCTGGCTACCAGAAGCATCTGGATCGCTTTAAGGTAAATGACAATTCGCTATTACCCCAACGGCAAATAAGCTGTATTTTATATTTAAACAAGGACTGGATGATTGAGGATGGTGGATACTTACGCTTGTATCTAAATGCAGTAACTGCGCAAGATGGAATGATAACTGAAGCTTCAGAGCTCGATATCGCACCGATAGGCGGTAGATTAGTGATGTTTCTATCTGACACTTTTTATCATGAGGTATTACCCGCCAGCAGAGACAGGATGAGCCTTACCGCTTGGTTCTTAAACCATTAAAATTAAACGGCTGCAATCACATCTAATAAAGCCTGATATCCAAATTGAAAGTTGGGGTATTGGAATTGATATCCACTCGACAACATTAACTGATTGCTTAAGCGCTTACCCCCTTGTGCAGGGTTAGAACTATTGGTAGGCAACTTCACTTTCAGTTGCATGGCTAGCCAAGTTAATACTTCATATTGGCTCACTGACATAGAGTCGGTAACGATATAACAAGGGGCAATTGCCTGCTCAAAAAATAGCTGCTGTAACAAGAAAACAATAAATTCTGCTGCATCGTCGCGATGGATGCGATTACTCCAGCTATTTTGTTGTGGCCACTGCTGAGGTGACTGGGCCAATCTAATCATACGCAATCGGCCTGGCCCATAAATGCCAGACAACCTTAATACAGTAGATTTACAAGGCAAAGTATTTAGCAACTGCTCGGCTTCCAATAAGCGTTGACCACCAAAATCAGCAGGTAATGCCTCAACGCTTTCATCTAAAAGAGCTTCCCCCTCTTGGCCATAGACACGTGTGCTTGAAATGAAGAATACATGCTGCAATTGTTGGTTACGTCTTTGGCTAGCGAGAATGTTTTTTAGACCATTAACATACTGAGCCTGATAGGCTGCATCTGTTTGGCTACTAGCTGCCACACAGTAAATCACCACTTCAGGCATAATCGACACTAATTTTTGGAGCGAGGCTGGAACAGTAACATCGCCTTGTAGTACCTGCATTAGCGGGGTAACTTCGTGGCTACGACGTAGTCCGATAACCTCATGCTCCGCCTTTATTAAGCGAGTGGCAATAGCAGTGCCTAGATCACCGCAACCTACGATTAGAATCTTAGCCATTTACAGCCTCGGCTAACAAAAACTTTTCTGCTAAGAACATGGCAGCCACAGTTTTTCCATCCGTCACTTCACCTTGCACAATCATGTTTAAACATTGCGCAAAAGGCAGGTCAAATACCTCAAGACTTTCGTCAACATCACGCTGATGGGCACCTGCTGTTAAGCCTCGCGCCAGATAAATATGAATAACTTCGTTGGAGTATCCAATACACGGATGGGTTTGCCCTAACCTCAACCACTCGCTCGCGCCATAGCCAGTTTCTTCTAGCAGTTCGCGCTGACCGGCATGCAGCACCTCTTCATTTTCATCAATTTTCCCAGCGGGCAGCTCGATAAAAACTTGCCTTAGCGGGTACCTAAATTGCCGCTCAAGAATCACGTTGCCATTCGCAAGCAAGGGAACAATGATGACGGCGCCTGCATGCAATACATATTCACGTTGGGCCATATGACCATTCGCTAAGCGAACTTGGTCAGAATTAACCGTGAGTAACCTCCCCTTAACCAAGGTTTCAGAGCTAATTTGTTTTTCAGTTAAATCAGAGGTGGTCATTACGATTAATTAAAAAGGTCATCAATATGAAGTGATGATAGCTGATTCAAAAATACACTGTTCAAAAATCAAAAAAGACAGCATTTAAACAGGAATTATTGTTAATCAACTTAAGCTTCTAGTTACAGCATATATGCAAAGCTCCATAAGCTGCTGTGGCGCGAGCCCAACGACTAATAGTGCCAAAGCATTTACACTTAATATAATACGCATATCGAGAGGGGCTTCAATTTTATGTAAATCAGAAGGCTCATCAAAATACATAAGCTTAATGACACGTAGGTAGTAAAATGCACCAACAACAGCCATTAGAACGGCAAACACCACCAACCATAAATATCCAGCTTCCAATGCAGCTTGTAATACGCTGAACTTAGCATAGAAACCCAGCGTCGGTGGCACGCCAGCCATGCTGAACATGACAATCATCATTAAAAATGCCACCCAAGGACTGCGTTGGTTTAACCCTTTTAAGTCGTCTAAATTCTCGGCTTCAAAGCCCTTGCGTGATAGCAGTAAAATAATACCAAAACCAGCCAAGGTCATTAGCACATAGCTCACAACGTAGAACATGGCATATACAAAGCCGTTCATACTGGCGCTCATTAGCCCGTACATCATAAAACCAATATGCGAAATCGTAGAGTATGCCAACATACGTTTCAGGTTAGTCTGCGCGATGGCGGTAATATTACCGACGATGATCGACAGCACAGCCATAATCATCAGCATCTGTTGCCAATCGACGGCCAAGGTAGGAAGCCCCTGAACAAGTAACCGAATGACAAAGGCAAATGCAGCTAATTTAGGTACCGAGCTAATAAGCATAGTCACTGCAGTTGGAGAACCTTCGTAGACATCAGGAACCCACATTTGGAAGGGGACAGCACCAAGCTTAAAAGCTAGGCCAGAAACAATAAACACCAGTCCTAAAATTAATACCGCATGTATTTTTTGTTCCCCTAATAGTGCTTGATTGATTTCAGAGATATTTAAACTTCCTGTCATGCCATAAATCATACTCATTCCGTACAACAACATTCCTGATGCTAAAGCACCAAGCACAAAGTACTTCATTGCAGCCTCTGTTGCTCGGGCATTGTCACGGTCTAACGCTACCAAAGCATACAAACTTAATGACAATAACTCTAAACCGACATACAAAGTCAGCATATTTTGACCAGAAACCATAATCATCATGCCGACTACCGCGAACAATACCAAGGCATAAAATTCTCCACGGAACATTCCACGTAACTGGACATATTGTCGGCTATAGACAAATATCAAAGAGGTGCCAAGATATATCATCAGTTTCAACACATCTGACAATGCATCGTCAACAAAAGTATTTGTGAAAGCGTAAGTAACACTAGGCGTGTGCGTACTAAAAGTTAAATAAGCTGCAGCAAGCAATGTAACTTGTGACAAACCATAAATGTAAATACGATTTGATTTATTGAGGAATTGATCAGCAAGTAATATAAACATCCCCATACAAACGATGAATAATTCAGGTATAGCAGCCATTAGGTCGAAACGTATATTTTCCATAGCTTATAGACCTACTGTTAGCTTGCTTTGCGCAAGGTGTGAAAGAAGTTGCGTAACACTTGCGTTTGTCATATCAGTCAGTGGTTGTGGATATATACCCAAAGCCAACACTAATGAAGCCAAGATAGCTAGAATCAAGAACTCACGTTTATTGAGGTCTTTTAATGCTGCCACATTGGCGTTGGCTATTTCACCATAAAATACACGCTTTACCATCCATAACGTATAGGCAGCGCCAAAAATTAAAGTAGTAGCCGCTAAAAATGCATACCAGAAATTAGCTTGTATCGCACCCAGTATCACCATAAACTCGCCAACAAACCCTGAAGTAGCTGGTAGGCCACTATTGGCCATAGCAAAAAACACAGCAAATGCTGCAAATACAGGCATAGTATTTGCTACCCCACCATAAGCATCAATCTGCCTACTATGGACTCGGTCATAGAGAACGCCTACACAGAGGAACATCGCAGCTGAAATAAAACCGTGCGATATCATCTGGACTACAGCGCCCTCTAAACCCAAATTATTAAAGATAAAGAAGCCTAGCGTCACAAAGCCCATATGAGAAATAGAAGAGTACGCGATTAGCTTTTTCATGTCTTTTTGTGCCAAAGCCACTAAAGCAATATAAACGATTGCAATCAACGACAGTGTAATCATAAAGCCCGACAAATAATGCGCTGCATCAGGTGCAATGGGCATAGCAAAACGTAGAAAGCTATAGCCGCCAAGCTTTAAAGCAATAGCAGCTAACACAACTGAACCGCCTGTAGGAGCTTCGACGTGGGCATCAGGCAACCAAGTGTGCACAGGCCACATAGGTACTTTGACAGCAAAGGCAGCAAAGAATGCTAAAAATATAAGAACTTGTGCTGTGAGCGGCAATGGCAAGCGGTAGAAATCCACAATCTCAAAACTACCAGTTTTTAAATATAGGTAGATAAAGGCTACCAGCATTAATAGAGAGCCGAGTAAGGTGTAAAGGAAGAACTTAATCGTTGCGTAAACGCGATTAGGCCCGCCCCAGATACCAATAGCGAGAAACAAAGGGATCAGCATCGCTTCCCAGAAAACATAATACAAAATTGCATCCAAGGCACAAAATACACCAACCATTAATCCACTCATAATTAAGAAGCACGCCATGTATTGCGCTACACGCTTCTCAATAACCTCCCAAGCGGAAATGATCACAATCACGGTAGTAAAACTGGTCAGTAAGATTAATGGAATAGCGATACCATCGACCCCTAAGTGATAATTGATATTAAATGCTGGAATCCAGTTAAATCCTTCTTGGAACTGAAACCCACCATCAGCAAAATTAAACTGTGTATATAGAGGAATAGCGACCAAGAAAGCCAGAATGCCGCCAACAAGTGCTAACCAACGCGTAGCGTTAGGCTTCTGATCATTGGCACTTAATAGCACGCCGATTCCAGCAAAAATGGGCGTCCATATGGAGAAACTTAGAATATGTTGGGTAAAGTAGGCAAGCATCTGTTTTATACTTTAGTGAAAAATGTGAGCATAAGGAAAGCACCGATAATCATGGCAAATGCATAGTGATAAATCAGACCAGTTTGTAATTTACGCACAATGCCAGATAATCGAACAATTAAGCGTGCTATTCCGTTAACCATGCCGCCGTCGATAATTTTTACATCACCGACCTGCCAAAGATGATGACCAATATACCGCGAACCTGCTGCAAATACCCGCTCATTAAAACTATCAAATCCATATTTATTTTCTAGAACGCGATTAATCCAGGCGAATTTGGTTTGCATTTTTGCCGGAATATCTGGACGTTGTGTATAAAAGAACCAAGCCAAAGCAACACCTGAAGCAGCCAAGATAAATGGTACTGAGCTAAAGCCATCTACAGCCATACCATAAGCAGTGTGCAATACTGTATGCCACTCATGGGTCAGTTCATACATGGCTGGATGGGCTGCGGAATCAATAAAGATCACGCCCTTAAAGAAATCACCATACAGCATAGGCTCTACTGCAACGTAACCAATAACCAATGAAGGGATTGCTAATAAAATTAATGGTAGTTTAATCACCCAACCTGGCTCATGTGGATCATCTGCTGGACTTAAACCATGATGATGCACATCATGGTCGTCATGACTGTGGTCAACGTGTTTAGGTGTACGCCACTTCTCGGCTCCGTGGAACACCATGAAGTAGAGTCGGAAGCTATAAAAAGCTGTAACAAACACACTAGCTAAAACGGCAAAATATGCAAACCCACTGCCGGTTATAGTAGAGGCTTTTGCAGCTTCAATAATACTGTCTTTCGAGTAGAATCCGGAAAAGAATGGTGTACCAATGAGGGCTAAGGAACCGACCAATGAAGTAATCCAAGTGACAGGCATATACTTCTTAAGGTTACCCATATTGCGAATATCTTGATCATGGTGCATACCCATAATGACCGAGCCAGCACCCAAGAACAGCAGAGCTTTAAAAAAAGCATGAGTCATTAAGTGGAAAATGGCAACTGAGTAAGCTGATGCACCTAATGCAACGGTCATATAGCCTAGCTGCGATAATGTTGAATAAGCAACTATTCGTTTGATATCGTTTTGAATAACGCCTAAAAAACCCATAAACAAGGCAGTAATACTTCCGATAATCATCACAAATGAGAGTGCGGTTGATGACAACTCAAATAGAGGAGACATACGCGCAACCATAAAAATACCCGCAGTGACCATAGTTGCCGCATGAATCAACGCTGAGATTGGAGTTGGGCCTTCCATAGAGTCAGGTAGCCAAACATGTAACGGCACTTGCGCTGACTTACCCATTGCACCGATAAACAACAAAATACAGGAAACGGTCATGAGTGACCATTGCATCCCGCCAATTATACTAATTTGTGCATCTGCCATTTGCGGCGCAACTGAAAACACAGCAGCGTAATCTAAACTACCGAAATTAAATAACACGATACCTATACCAAGTAAGAATCCGAAATCACCAACACGGTTTACCAAAAACGCCTTTAAATTGGCATAGACAGCAGTTGGACGGGTATACCAGAAACCGATTAATAGGTAGGAAACCAACCCTACTGCCTCCCAACCAAAGAATAATTGCATAAAGTTATTGCTCATCACTAGCATTAACATGGCAAATGTAAATAGAGAAATATAACTAAAAAAGCGCGTATAACCAGGGTCTTCCTTCATATAACCTATAGTGTATATATGCACCATCAAGGAAACAAAGGTCACCACTACCATCATCATTGCACTCAAATTATCAATTAAGAAACCCACTTCGAAAGTGATGTTTCCAGACTTTAACCAGGTATAAATTCCATTATTAAAAACATGTCCAGATAGAGTGTCATTAAGTACAAATACAGATAAAACAAATGACCCTAACACGCCTAAAATTGTCAGTAAATGGGCACTGGCACGTGGTAAATGTTTAGAAAACAGACCTACCACTATGGCCGCAATTAAGGGCAGCATAGGTATAGCCAAATAAATTTGTTGCATGCTCATTCTTGGCTTACCCTTTTAATCGATCTAAATCATCAACATTGATAGTGTGTAGGTTTCTAAATAACACGACCAAAATTGCTAAGCCAATTGCTGCCTCAGCGGCTGCTACGGTCAGTATGAAAAACACAAACACTTGGCCAGCAATATCATTTAAGTAATGTGAAAAAGCGATGAAATTAAGGTTGACTGCCAAAAGCATCAACTCAATCGCCATCAATAAAATAATCACATTTTTACGATTTAAGAAAATACCAACTATGCTGATAGAAAATAACAGGGCACCAAGAATAAGATAATGCGAAAGTCCGACCATTATTTACCCTCCGGAAAATTTGCTGCTGGTGCTGAAGTTTCCACCACAGCCTCCATTTTAATAATACGTAAACGATCCTGCTTCTTCACTAGCACCTGTTTAGCTGGGTCCATCGATTTACTTTCCTTGCGATCACGCAAGGTGAGTGCAATCGCCGCCACTATGGCCACTAGCAATACTACAGAGGCTAATTCGAACGGCAATAAATAATCGCTATACAGCACGCGCCCCAATTCAGCGGTATTGCTGTAATTAGCTGGATGTAGTGTGGGTGTTGCTACTTTCTCTACTCCAAAGTTACGCACACCAACAATCATCACCATTTCTATTGCCATCAATCCGCCCACTGGCAAGGCAATCGGCAACGCATTCCAAAAGCCCTCGCGCAACTTGTCTAGGTTGATGTCGAGCATCATCACCACAAACAAAAACAGCACCATCACTGCGCCCACATAAACTAACACTAATGCAATCGCTAGAAATTCAGCCTCTAGAAGCAACCAAATGCCCGCAGCTGTAAAGAAAGCCAACACTAAATTAAGCGCCGCATGCACAGGATTACGCGAAGTAATCACTCGTAGTGCAGCAACCAGTAATATTGCTGCCAAGACGTAAAAAACCAAATCTAGAAAACTTAAGCCAAAATATTTCATCAGTGTGGGCGCCTATCTAAATGCTTTGTCAATTGCTCGGTCTGCAGCAATTTGTTTTTCATGTTTATCACCGACCGCCAGTAACATTTCCTTGGTATAGATTAAGTCACCACGCTGTTCACCGTGGTAATCAAAAATACGAGTTTCTACAATAGAGTCTACCGGGCAAGACTCTTCACACATGCCGCAGAATATGCACTTTGTCAGATCAATATCATAACGGGTAGTACGACGAGTATTATCTTCACGCTGTTCTGATTCAATGGTAATCGCCATTGCTGGGCATACGGCCTCACAAAGCTTACAAGCAATACATCTCTCTTCACCATTAGGGTAGCGACGAAGCGCATGCAACCCTCTAAATCTTGGCGACTGAGGAGTATTCTCTTCAGGGTACTGAATGGTAATTTTCGGTGCAAAAAAGTAACGGCCAGTCACCGCCATCCCTTTTAATAGCTCTATTAGCATTAAGCTAGCTAATGTAGATTTAATTTTTTCAATCATAAAAGTAAGTAGGTCTTCAGCAATCAGTGAATAATTTTAGTGAAACAAATAAGCCCAAGGCGTTTGCATCATAGCGCCTATAAACACGATCCACACAATAGTAATCGGGATAAATACTTTCCAACCCAAGCGCATAATTTGGTCATATCGGTAGCGTGGGAACGTTGCCCTAAACCACAAGAATAAAAATAATAAGAAGCCGACTTTGGCTAATAACCATAAAAAACTATCCGGTAAAAATGGTAAAGGTGATAACCATCCACCCAAGAACATTAAGGCAGCTAAGGTAGCAACCAACCACATATTAGCGTACTCAGCTAAGAAGAAAACCGCAAAAGCCATCCCTGAATACTCAACATGGAACCCTGCCACAATTTCCGACTCACCCTCCGCCACATCAAAAGGCGCACGGTTAGTTTCAGCCACAGCACTAATGAAATAAACGATAAACAAAGGGAATAAAGGAATGAAATACCAATGCCAAAAACCGCCGGATTGGCCGAGCACAATCTTGCCTAAATTAAGCGAGTTAGCGCACATTAATACACCAACCAGAGAAAAACCCATAGCAATTTCATAAGACACGATCTGTGCTGCTGATCGAAGTGCCCCTAAAAATGCATACTTAGAGTTTGATGCCCATCCAGCAATAATCACGCCGTACACACCGACTGAAGTCATTGCTAGAATATAAAGTAAACCGGCATCAACATTTGCTAAAACCATATTAAGATCAAAAGGCACCACTGCCCATGCTGCAAAAGCTGGTGCAATGACCAATACGGGGCCTAATAAAAACAATGCTTTATTTGAGGCAGTTGGGACTACAATTTCCTTAAACAGCAACTTAAGCCCATCGGCAATCGGTTGCAGCAATCCAAAGTAGCCAACGCGGTTTGGGCCAATACGCACCTGCATATAGCCGATCACTTTGCGTTCAGCCAAGGTTAAATAAGCTACGGCTCCCATCAATGGTAAAACAATAGCTACTATTTTTAATAGCGTCCATACAGTAAGCTGAACAGGTGCCCAATAAACGCCAAATAAATTAGCTAACCATTCCATTAAGCGGATACCCCTAGCATTGATGGCAACTTTTCAATACGAATTTCACCCATCAAATCACCTAACCCTAAACTATCTTCGTGAGCTGCTGCAACCCGCACGCAACCCATGGCGACATGAGAATCTAGTTTGACTGTTAGCACCGCACTACCTTTATCCTGACTAACCAGCACTTGCTCGCCTTCCGTTAAGTCTAACTGCTCCATTTGGTTACTGCACATCCGCGCGAATGGCTTGGTGTTGTATTTAGTTTTTTGTAACGCTGACGAACGTCGTACTATTGGATCTGCACTATATTGGGGCACTTCACCAATACGCTGCAAACCATCGTGCTTGATATTAACTTGAATTTCCACCAACTCTTTAAGGTTGTTATTCAGGTTACGCCACACTACTGCTGATGGTTTCTCCCCGCCAAAAATAGCAGTTTTAACTTGTTCGCTAGTCTCATAATCAAAACCAGCTAAACCTAAAGTATTAGCTAAAACACGGAGTACCTTCCATCCAGGACGGCATTCACCTAAAGGCTTAGCTGCGGCGGTAAAGCTTTGCACTCTACCCTCCATACTCATAAAAGTACCTGAAGTCTCAGTAAATGGTGCAATCGGCAACAACACATCTGCATCTTCTAGCGCAGCTGACTTATAGACCGTTAGTGCCACTACACACTCAGCTTTCTGCATCGCAGCTTTAGCTAATGCGGCATGCTGGCAATCCAACTCTGGCTCAATGTTCACAATTAAATAAGCTTTACGTGGTACTTCTAACATTGCACGCGCATGCATGCCCGTGCTGTTTGGCATAACACCAATAAAATGCATACCAGTACTATTTGCTGCCGCTGGCAAGATGCCGCCTTTGGCCCCTGAAATACCACCAATCGCTTCTGCCATACTATACATTTCAGTAAAACGCGGATCGCTTAAGGCCATATTTCCTAAGAAAATACCCACTTTAGGAGCCACTAAATCCACTTCTTTTCCATGGCCTGCCAAACTCTCAGCCATCGCTTGCGTATTAGGTCTTACTTTAATTTCATGCAGCAGTTCATTTAATGATGGGGGTAAACATAATGACAAACGTTGCAAACCGGACATGGCTTTTAGTACCTGACCTAACACGTTGACCATATCATTAGGGCGCACGATGACTTTATGTGCAATGTCCATTAATGGATCATTATCCAGTGGACTGATTATGGATAGTTGTGCTCCATTAGCTACCGCTTTACGGAAACGTTGCGCCAAGAGAGGATGCTCATTACGGAGGTTAGATCCAATCACCAAAATACGATCTAATGATTCAATTTCTTGAATATTGCATCCCATCCATGGTGTACCCACACGCTTACCATCCAACCTGAAGTCGGTCTGACGTAAACGATAATCCACATTACCGCAATTTAAACCATTGGCTAATTGCTTTGCGAGATAACCCTCTTCCATCGTGCTATTAGGAGAAACCAATATGCCTAGTGCTTCACTGCCATACTCATTAGTAATATCTTTGATTTGGCCAGCGGAAAATTCCAGCGCTGTTTTCCAATCTGTTTCTACCCAATTGCCATTATGTTTAATCATCGGCACTTTAAGACGATCTGGGCTATTTAAACCTTCGTAAGAATAGCGATCTCGATCAGATAACCAGCATTCATTGATGCTTTCTTTATCCCTTGGCAGAACGCGCATCACTTTATTATCTTTGACATGCACTTCAATGTGCGAGCCCAAACCATCATGTGGCGCAATACTTGAACGGCGCGTGAGTTCCCAGCTACGTGCAGAATAACGATAAGGCTTACTAGTCAGGGCACCTACGGGGCATAAGTCAATAATATTGCCAGAAAGCTCAGAGTTGACGCTCTTATCTACATAAGCCGTAATTTCAGCGTGCTCGCCACGGCCAACCATACCTAACTCCATCATGCCGCCCACTTCTTTTAAGAAGCGCACACAACGCGTACATTGGATGCAGCGTGTCATATCCGTGCTAATTAAAGGACCGATATTTTTATTAAATACTACGCGCTTCTCTTCAGTGTAACGAGAACCACTAGTGCCATAGGCAACAGCCACATCCTGCAAATCACACTCACCGCCTTGATCACAAATCGGACAATCTAGTGGATGATTAATCAGCAAGAATTCCATAACACTTTTTTGCGCTTCAACGGCGGCTTTAGAGCGTGTAAAAATCTTCATACCATCCGCGACAGGTGTGGCACAAGCCGGTAATGGCTTATTAAATTTTTCAACTTGCACCAAACACATACGGCAGTTAGCAGCTACCGAAAGTTTTGGATGGTAGCAAAAACGCGGTATGGCAATACCTAGCTTGTCCGCAGCATCGATAATGCTGCTACCGTTCTCAACTTCAAGCGCTTTTCCATCAATTTCAATATTTAACATTACCGAGGTTCCACCATACTCTTGCCATGCTGAATGTAATACTCAAACTCTGGCCTGAAATTTTTTATAAAACTTAATACCGGCGTTGCAGCAGCCTCCCCCAACGCGCATATTGTGCGTCCAGAAATATTATTACTGACATCAGTCAGTAAATCCAAATCTTCCATCTTGCCTTGGCCATTGATAATACGCGTAATAATGCGATACACCCAACCCGTGCCCTCACGACATGGCGTGCATTGCCCACAACTCTCTTCGTAAAAGAAATAGGATAATCTGTGTAAGGCTTTTACCATGCAAGTGGTTTCATCCATAACAATCAATGAGCCAGCGCCTAAGCTTGATTTAGCTTTACTTAAACCGTCATAATCCATAGTTGCCGCCATGACAGTAGCAGCAGTCATCACTGGCGTAGATGGGCCACCAGGAATTACAGCTTTAAGCTTACGTCCCTTCCAAACACCGCCTGCCATCGACAATAACTCTGGGAATGGCATACCCATTCTTACTTCGTAATTGCCTGGCTTTTCAACGTGACCTGATACTGAGAATAATTTGGTACCACCAGAGTTAGCTACACCAAGCTCAGCAAAGGCGGCACCGCCATGCTGCATAATCCAAGGAATGCTGGCATAACTTTCGGTATTATTAACATTGGTTGGCTTACCAAATACTCCATAACTAGCCGGGAATGGCGGCTTAAAACGTGGCTGACCTTTTTTGCCCTCTATAGACTCAATCAATGCCGTTTCTTCACCGCATATATAAGCGCCGTAACCATGAACTGCATATAAATTGAAACTGAAATTACTACCAAATAGATTCTCGCCTAAATAACCTGCCGCTTCAGCTTCATGTAAAGCAGCTTCGAATGTTTCGTAATCCTGCCAAATCTCACCATGGATATAGTTATAGCCGACACGTGCACCTAAGGTGTAGGCTGCAATTGCCATGCCTTCTATAAGCTGATGAGGATTGTAACGAATGATATCGCGATCTTTAAACGTACCAGGTTCACCTTCATCGGTATTACATACCAGATACTTAGTGCCGTCAAAATAGCGCGGCATAAAGCTCCACTTAAGACCTGTTGGAAAACCTGCTCCGCCACGACCGCGTAAGCCAGAATCTTTTACCGCAGTAATAATATCGGTGGCTTTTGTTTTCTCTGTGACTATACGCTTCAAAGCACTATATCCACCCAGCTTAATATAGCTAGCTAAAGAAGGTGGATTCTCTTCACTTAATGTACGCAAGCAAACTAAAGTTTGACCGTTTAAATCGGTCATGACTGGCTTACTTTGGCTTAATTTTTTTGTTTTGGTGACCATTATTTTAACTCTTCCAAAATGGCATCCACTTTTTCTGTCGTTAAGAATTCATACATCGTATGATTATTAACCGTCATCAACGGCGCTCCACCACAAGCGCCCATGCACTCGCCCTCTTTTAGGCAGAACTTACCATCAGAAGTGACTTCATTAAAACCAACGCCCAACTTACCTTGTAGGTGATTTACGATATCATCGCTATCGCGCAACATACATGAGATATTGGTGCATATGGTTATTTTGTATTTCCCAACTGGCGCTAAGTCATACATATTGTAAAAACTAGCCACTTCTAAAGCGGCTATCTCAGGCATTCCTAAGTATTGCGCAACCTCAGAAATGCTATCTTTAGACAACCAACCTAGTTCAGTTTGCACGATGCGCAATGCGCTCATCACCGCTGCCTGACGCTGATCCTCTGGATACTTGGTCAGCTCGTAATCAATTTTTTCTGTGGTTTGTAGGCTTAACATGTTTTATCTATCAATTTCACCAAATACGATATCTTGTGTACCAATGATGGCGACTAAGTCGGCAATCATATGGCCGCGAGTCATTTCGTCTAATGCTGCTAAATGGGGAAAACCAGGCGCACGAATTTTAAGTCGATACGGCTTGTTAGCTCCGTCTGAAACCATATAGATGCCGAATTCTCCCTTAGGATGCTCAACCGCCGCATAAGCTTCACCTGCGGGAACATGAAAACCTTCAGTAAATAATTTAAAATGGTGGATCATGTCCTCCATATTAGTTTTCATGTTTTCACGATTAGGTGGCGCCACTTTGGTGTCGCTGGTAATTACTGGCCCTGGATGCTTGCGTAGCCAATTGACGCACTGCTTAATAATGGAGTTAGATTGCCTAAACTCTTCCATACGCACTAAATAGCGATCGTAACAATCCCCATTCACACCAACCGGAACATCAAAATCCAAATCAGCATACACTTCATAAGGCTGCTTCTTACGCAAATCCCAAGCAATACCAGAACCGCGCAACATCGGACCAGTCATGCCTAGCGCTAATGCACGCTCTGGGGTCACGATACCTACACCCACAGTACGCTGCTTCCAAATACGATTATCGGTAAGTAAGGTTTCATACTCGTCCACATAACCTGGGAAGCGATTACTAAAATCTTCGATAAAGTCCAATAAAGAACCTTGGCGGTTTTCATTTTGCTTTTTAACGGTCTTTGCATTGCGTAATGGAGAGACTGCATATTGTGGCATTTGCTCGGGTAAATCTCGGTAAACCCCACCCGGACGATAGTAAGCTGCATGCATACGCGCACCAGAAACCGCCTCATAACAGTCAAACAAATCTTCTCGCTCACGGAAAGCATATAAAAATACCGTCATCGCACCTACGTCAAGCGCGTGCGCACCTAGCCATAACAGATGATTTAATACTCGTGTAATTTCATCGAACATAACGCGAATATATTGCGCACGTAGCGGCACATCTATACCCATCATTTTTTCAATCGCCATCACATAAGCATGCTCATTAGACATCATCGAAACATAATCCAATCTATCCATATAAGGGACTGATTGTAGATAAGTACGATTTTCTGCTAACTTTTCAGTACCACGATGCAATAAACCAATATGGGGATCTGCGCGCTGAATAACCTCACCATCCAACTCCAAAACCAAACGCAGGACCCCATGGGCAGCAGGATGCTGCGGCCCAAAGTTCATGGTGTAATTCCTAATTTCAGCCATGATGTGAACCCTCATTACGAATGACACGCGGCACATTATTACGTTCATCAATAGTCACCGGTTGATAAATCACGCGCTGCTGCTCTGGGTCATAACGCATTTCTACTGTACCAATCATCGGGAAGTCTTTACGGAAGGGGTGTCCAACAAAACCATAATCGGTCAATATGCGACGTAAGTCAGGATGGTTTTCAAACATAATACCGAACAGATCAAATGCCTCACGCTCATACCAGTTAGCCACAGGCCATACATCAATCAAAGTAGGCAGTATTGGAAAGTCTGTATCTAGCGCATACACGCGTAAACGTAAACGTTGATTTAAAGTCACTGATAACAAGTGACAAACCACGGCATAACGAGGACCCGTATAACTTCCATCAGCATAGTCTTGATAGTCAACACCACTTAAATCGACTAGTTGCTCAAATTTTAATCCGTCAGCATCTCGTAAAATCTGACAAACTTGCAAATAATCTGCAACTGCGCACTCGATACTAATCTCGCCCAATGCTGATGTTATTTTAGTGATCTTACCGTCAAGAGCTGCCTGTAAACATACTGACAACTGATTTAATTTGGATGACATATATTTAATGTGCTGTTTAGTTTAATGGACACTAGCGTGCGATCGTATTAGTACGCTTGATTTTGTTTTGCAACTGAATAATACCGTAGAGCAAAGCTTCTGCCGTAGGCGGACAACCTGGCACGTAGACATCTACAGGCACGATACGATCACAGCCACGGACAACCGCGTAAGAGTAGTGATAATAACCACCGCCGTTAGCACAAGAACCCATAGAAATTACCCAGCGAGGCTCAGCCATCTGATCATAAACTTTACGCAAAGCAGGTGCCATTTTATTAACCAATGTGCCAGCCACGATCATGACATCAGATTGACGCGGGCTTCCGCGAAATACAATACCAAACCTATCCAAATCGTATCTTGAAGCGCCAGCGTGCATCATTTCTACAGCACAACAAGCTAAACCAAAAGTCATCGGCCACATAGAACCAGTGCGTGTGTAGTTGATGACCGTATCTAGCGTAGTTGTAACAAAGCCTTTTTCTAAAATACCCTCAATACTCATGCCGCACTTTCCATTTCAAAATCATGAATAACAACACAACAAACTGGAAATAACTTAGATAACTCGAACTGAGATGCTATGCATTTACTTGTACTTGATATCAATCCCATTCCAAGGCGCCCTTCATCCACTCATAGATAAAACCGATCACCAGCACACCTAAGAAGAACATCATGGCAATAAAACCAAACAGACCGATTTCTTTAATCACCACTGCCCATGGGAATAAAAATGCAATTTCCAGATCAAATAAAATGAATAAAATAGCTACTAGATAATAGCGAACGTCAAATTTCATTCGCGCATCTTCAAACGCTTCGAAACCACATTCATAAGGAGAGTTTTTTGCTGCATCCGGCTTATTGGGGGAGACGAGCTTACCTAAAACAAGTGGGCCAACACCAACGGCTAAACCTACAAGGATAAACAACAATATCGGAAAGTAATTTTCTAGCACTTGCTAGCCCCAATTTGAATCGCTAAATAAAGCAATTAAGAGATTTTTTGATAATGACAACTATTTATTACAACATTATTACGTCTAACGATTGCCAGAACATAAAGCGTAATTGTAACCTAATACCAACCAGCTTTGAAGCAGAGAACCACTAATTTCAGCGCTATTTTTCTACAATTAATCTGTCGCTACACCTAATCTCATTTTTATCTGCTGGAGTTCACTTAAGATTCATATCTGCCAAATAAAACCTCTACTTTTAATCCACCAGATGGGCTAGCGTCAGATATAGAGATGACTGCCCCATGCAACTTAGCAATCTCTTTAACAATGGCTAAGCCCAATCCACTCCCTTCCTGCCCAGATCCCACAATCCGATGAAACCGATCAAAAATATTATTGCGATCTGCCAATGCTACACCAGGACCGTTGTCATCAACACTCAGAATCACGCCATCATCGACTACTTTAGTTGCAACAGTGACCCGTCCGCCTATCTGGGTATAGCGAATCGCATTATCGAGCAAGTTGTATATTAACTCAAGCACGCGCTCAAGATTGCCTGTAATCAACGCTGGCTCAATGCTTTCATCAAAACCCAAATCAATCTGTTTTTGAATTGCGGTAGGCAACATCAATAAGATCACCTCTTTACTCACTAGATTAATATTCAACACATCCATCTTAATCATAGATACAGCCTCTGGCTGACTTCTTGCTAATGCCAACAACTGGTTAATGGTATGCAACAAACGGTCTAAGCTCAGATGCACTTTAATAAATATGGATTTCAATATTTCAGGATTACTTTCAACCTCAGCTAATTCGAGTTGCGCTTGCGCACCAGCAAGTGGCGTACGCAATTGATGCGCAGCATCAGCAATAAAATTATTTTGAGTCGAGATTAAGTTCTGGAGCTGCTCCATCAGTTGATTGATTGACCTAGCCACCAAAGAAACCTCTTTAGGAATATTTGGCAAGTATATAGGTGTCAAATTTCGCTCCGACCTTGCAAGCACCTCATTTTGAAGCGCCACCAAAGGTGCCAAACCTTTTTTTACCCCTATTAAAATAATAAAATAAGTCAACAGAACTAATAATAATTGTGGCAATACCACTCCAATTAATATCTTACTAGCCAGAGCATTACGACGATTAGTGGTCGAAGCTACCAGTATGGTTAACTGATGCAAATTTTTTCCCTTGCTAATCCAGGATAAAGCACGCACTACCCTATATTGAGATCGGTTAATTTCTAGCGAAAAAAATTGAGGGTTTAGCTTTTCGACATTACTAGGAACAATTTGCGCAAGTCTCGAATCACCTCCCAACAAATGACCCTGCTCATTGCAAACGCTATATATCACATTATCCAAATCATCTTTAAGCAGAATTCTGTTGAAACTATCTAGCATTTCAAAATCTTTGACATCTAGATTTGTGTGATTTAGGTATTCTGAAATATCTTTAGTTGATGAATACAGGGTAGAGTCCAGCTCTTTTTCTAATGCCCCCACTGCCAGGTGATTTAAAAGGGTGCTATCAATCACAATTAACAGCAACATTAACGGCATTAACCAAGTAAGTATCTTTTTACGTAAAGATGTATTGTTGCCCTCCATAATGACCTAGTCGAGCTTATCCAACATATAACCCAAACCACGTATAGTGCGAACCTCAATCCCTACTGCCAGTAATTTTTTGCGTAGTCTATGCATGTAGACCTCGATTGCATTTTTTCCTAAAGTATCGTCCCAGTCACTTATGTTTTCTATTAAAGCCTCTTTGCTCACCACCTTACCCACGCGCAAAAGCAAACTTTCAAATAAACTTAGTTCACGTGGTGATAAACCAAAAGGTTGATTGCGATAGCTGACGACATGCTCTTTAATGTGAAGTGTTAGTGGTGGATACTCAATACTAGAAACCAAAACGGAATGCTCACGACGTAACTGGGAACGCAATCTAGCCGCTAGTTCAGCCAGTTTAATGGGCTTCACAAGATAGTCATCCGCACCTGCGTCCAAACCGGCTATGCGACCTTCCAAAGAATCTTGTGCGGTCAGAATAATGACTCGCGTACTTTGTTTTCTAAAGCGCAAATTATTTAAAATGGCTAGCCCACCCATGCCAGGCAAACCCAAATCAAGAACTACCACTTCATAAACATCTTCATGCAATGCCGCATCAGCCTGATTACCGTCTTTCACCCAGTCCACAACATAGCCACTGGCGCGCAAATATACGCTGGTCGCATTGCCAAGTATCACATCATCTTCAACCAGTAAAATGCGCATGAGAAAATCTATCGTTAATTCACATAAATGAGTGAGATCATCATAATAGATTAGCGACTAAAACACACCAAAATTCAAATTAAACTAATCTAATATTACAGTCACTGTAAGTAGATTGTAAGTAAATAAGCCTAATATCCAGACTTGATAAAAGTACCTAATAACAATGCGAGGAAATTAAATGCTTTTTATAATTGACTTTGATGGCACACTCTCTGTAGGTGATGCGCTTGACGCAATGCTTGAGCGTTTTGCGGATGATAGCTGGAAAGATCTAGAAGCCGAATGGCTAGAAGGCAACATTTCTGCGATCGAATGCATGCAAAAGCAATTAGATTTAGTTAAAGTTGACCAAGTGACATTAGAGCAATTTTTTCGAGGCATACAACTAGACGCAAGCTTTATTCCCTTTCATAAACATATCAGTAAATTTTCAAAAGTAGCTATTGTAAGCGATGGTTTAGATCACGCGATTCAAGTAGCTACAAAAAATGCAGCAATCCCAAGTATGCCTATCTATGCTAACAAACTGCATTTCAAACCAAACGGGGTTTCTATCAGTTACCCATTCCGCAATGTGAATTGCAAAGCAGGTAATGGAGTCTGTAAATGTAAGATTGCTGAGGAGCTTTCAACCGATGTCGGTGGTCCAGTGGTGCTTGTAGGCGATGGCAAGTCAGATTTCTGCTTAGCTAAACATGCAGACATCGTGTTTGCTAAGGGCAAATTAATTACACATTGCGAGCAAGAAAACATTCCCTTCCGCCGCTTCCAAACTTTTGCCGAGATACTGGATGTAGTAAAGAAATGGGATACCACAACAAATTTATCCGTTAGTGCGATGCATAAAAATCTAGCGGCTTAATTACAAACAACAAATACTCAAGTTAAGAGATGAAAAGGATATAGCAAATGGATGCAAAAATTATCGAAATTTTAGATAAAAATAACAAGTATTGCTCTCATGGTGACACTGTTAATTATGCTGACCCTCCTAAAGTATTTGAGGATTGTGACGGCAGCTTCTTGTTTGACGAAAATAAAACACCCTACTTAGATTGGCAAATGTGGTACTCCGCAGTCAACTTTGGATATAAAAACAAACGATTAAGTGATGTTCTACACAAGCAAGTAGACACCCTCCCCCAATTGGCCAGTCAGTATTTACATAAAGAAAAAGTTGATTTAGCTGAAATTATCTGTAAATACATGGAAGAAAAATACGGTGAAAAAGGTCGCGTTCACTTTAATGTTGGTGGCGCACAAGCAGTTGAAGATTCACTAAAGCTAGTTCGCAATCACACAGGGAAAACTCATCAATTTGCATTTATGGGCGGTTATCATGGCCGCACCTTAGGCGCATCAGCGATTACTTCTAGCTACCGTTATCGTCGTCGTTTTGGAAATTTTGCTGATCGTGCGCATTTTGTTCCTTACCCATATTGTTTCCGCTGTCCTTACGATATGAAAGTTGAAACTTGTGACACTTATTGCCACAAAGAATTTGAAAAGTTATTTGAAACCGAATATCAATCTGTATGGGATACCAAAGCACAGGAATGTGAATTTGGTGCATTTTACATTGAGCCTATGCAAGGCACCGGCGGCTACATCATTCCACCAGACGGTTATATGGAGAAACTACAAGCCAGCCTTAAAAAGCGTAATGTTTTGTTAGTTGCTGACGAAATTCAAATGGGTGTTTACCGCACTGGGAAATTATGGTCTTGGGAAAATTTTGGCATTGTGCCAGACGTGTTTGTGTTCGGCAAAGCAATTACCAATGGACTTAATCCATTATCAGGCATTTGGGCTAAAGAAGAATATATTAATCCAGAAAAATTCCCACCTGGCACAACGCACTCTACGTTTGCATCAAATCCATTAGGAACCGCTGTTGCCCTAGAAGTCATGAAGATGACACAAGAGGGAGATTTTGAATCGGAAGTTAATGAACGTGGGGCTTACTTTCTAAAACAAATTCAAGCATTAAAAACACGTTGGAAAGTCGTTGGCGATGTAAGAGGCTTAGGTTTGGCATTACGTATTGAGTTATGCACAGAAGATGGCTATACGCCAAGCCGACAGTTGGCTGACAGCATGTTTAATGAAGGCTTAAAGGGCGACATCATGATTAATGGTAAGCAATATGGCTTAGTATTAGATATTGGTGGCTATCAAAAAAACGTAATTACCTTGGCCCCATCCTTGTTAATTACCAATGAAGAAATCGACCTAGGCATACAGTTATTTGAAGCGTTACTTAAACGGTGCGGAGCTGTATAGGCGCACTTTTAAGGTTACAAATTTTATAAACAAACTTCTAAAGACACAGGATATTACAGCGCGAAAGCCTTTAATTAGATTATAAAAATAAATCGCGTCAATCATCAAGGGATTAATGAGTGACGTATTGTTTCTCTAAAATTTTAACTTTGAAAGCAAAACATCAAGTCAATGCAAACAAACAATGTAATTAAGTTAACACCTCACAACAAGGTAAGTATTGATGCCTTGTTAGGTGAAAATGGTTTTATTGAGCGTAATGGCACCGTAGGAGTATTGTTAATTCACGGATTAACGGGAACCCCTAGCGAAATGAAACCATTCTCAAGAGTAATAGCACGCCAAGGCTTCACAGTGGCGTGCCCTGAACTTGCAGGGCATTGCGCTACAATTGAAGCGCTGAGCGCAACTCAATGGCAAGATTGGTACCAATCAATTGAAAACGCCTTTGATGCGCTAAAACAAGAATGCGAACACGTGTATGTATCAGGACTGTCTATGGGCGCATTAATTGCACTATTACTTGCAGCTAAAAAAGGTCATGAAGTAGCAGGCGTGATTCTGCTGTCGACCACGTTTTTTTATGATGGTTGGAATGTACCTAAACTTAAACGCGCACTGATATTGCCGTTGGTGCTATACACACCACTGAAATACTTTTTGCAATGGGAAGAAACCTCACCCTACGGCATTAAAGATGAACGCGTCCGAGCAATGGTGCATGCCATTTTAGTCAATCGTGACCATCATGCTGCCGACAAGATTGGTTACTTCAAAACGCCAGCAACTGTTATCTTAGAAAGCGTGCGACTAATTAAAGCGGCAAAAAAAGCGCTAAAAGACGTGGTTTCCCCGACACTGATTATCCATTCGACCGAGGATGATATGGCCAGTGTTAAAAATGCGCATTACACCCAAGCACATATAGGATCGAAAACAGTCGAAACCTTTTTTGTTGATGATACTTACCACGTACTAACCCTTGATAAACGTAAACATGATGTAGCAAAACGTACCGCAAAGTTCTGTAAAGAGCAATCGCAAATACTCAATTCTTAGAATAAAATGGTAATGCCTGCCTAGATTTTAAGCAAAACATAATTAACAAGGACCTTAAATAAATGACCATTCCAACTATCGACGAAGTCACGCAAGCATTAAGTAAAATGGTTGCTGATAAAATGGATATTGATGTTGCAACCATTCAATCTGATAGTAGCTTGCAATCTCTGGGTTTAGATTCTTTGGATATCTTTGATTTGATTTTTAGCGCTGAAGATCACTTTAAAATCAAAGTACCTAATGACCAAATAAAAATTGAGAGCCTGCACGATGTAAGCTTGCTGGTGCATAAATTAATCATTGAACAAAGCAAATAATGACCAACATTTCAAATCGTCGGCGTGTTGTTATTACCGGCTTAAGTGTTGTCTCGCCGCTAGGTAACACGATTGACGAATTATCAAAGAATATCTTTAGTGGCATATCCGGCATTAAATTACTCGATGAAGAATTTGTAGATCAATTAGATTGTAAAATTGCTGCGCAGGCAACCTTTAATCCTGCCGATCACTTTACCAAACATACCTACAGCATGCTGGATCGCACTAGTCAAATGGCACTTCACACTAGCATAGAGGCGGTTAAAGATGCAGGCCTAGAGATCACTGACCAACTTAAGCCACGTATGGGAATTTATCTAGGCACAGGAATGGGTGGCGCCCATTCTATGGAAGATGGTTATATCAGGCTTTACCGTGATGGTGCCAGCCGATTAAAACCATTTACAGTACTAATGGGTATGAACAATGCAGCAGCAGCAGCGATTGCACTTGAGCATAAACTCACAGGTCCAAACTTAACATTCTCAACAGCTTGTTCTTCTTCAGCGGTAGCTATTGGAGAAGCATCAAGGCAGATACGCCACGGCTATGCCGACGTGATGCTGGCTGGCGGTAGCGAGGCGCTATTAACTTTCGGCACCATTAAAGCATGGGAAGCACTAAGAACACTGGCAACGCAAGATGAGAACGATCTGACCAGTTCATGCAAACCCTTCTCTGCTGACCGCACAGGTTTAGTCTTAGGAGAAGGTGCCGCAATTCTAGTATTAGAATCCTATGAGCATGCTACAGCACGTGGTGCTAATATTTATGCAGAGATTTTGGGTTACGGTTCCGCAAGCGATAGTACGCATATTACTCAGCCATCAGTGAATGGGCAGACTGCTACTATTCAAGCGGCTATTTTAGATGCAGATATACCCGCTGAAGCGATACAGTACATCAATGCCCATGGAACTGGCACGATGCTTAATGATGTGACTGAAAGTAATGCTATTAAAAATACTTTTGGTGCACATGCCTATGACCTAAGTCTAAGTTCAACCAAATCTATGCACGGGCATTTGATGGGTGCCACTGGTGCACTAGAAGCTATAATCACAACTCTCGCAGTTAATACAAATACATTGCCGCCTACCACCAATTTAAATAATCCAGATCCTCAGTGCGATTTAGACTATGTACCCAATGTGGCCAGAGCCATACCAAGACTTAATTATGCAATGTCTAACTCTTTTGCTTTTGGTGGCACAGGCGCTTCATTGGTATTTAAAAAAATCAACCCATGATATTCCTTAAGATTTAATAGTAAGGACCCATTTGTCAAAATTCGCCATCTTCGTTTGGTTGCTGAATATTGTTGTCGATACGATTGGACATATGGCTTTCAAACGCGCAGCCATGATTGAAGATAGCAGCGAATGGGGGCGTTGGAAGCAAATGCTTACTTCATGGCAATTATTAACAGGTATAGCATGTTTCTGCCTAGAGTTTTTTTTATGGCTGGTATTACTGTCCATAGTACCTTTATCTATAGCGGTATTATTAAGTGCTTTTAACACTGTTGCTATTATGCTTGCCGGTAGAATAGTCTTCAAAGAAATGTTGGACCCATTCAGATTGGTAGGTATTGGTCTTATCACCATAGGGGTAATACTTGTAGGTGGTTACGCGTGAGGAAGCGGCACTTTTATGCCATAGGCTTTAGCATTCTGGTGGCCTTTGATACGCTAATTCAGGTGTCAATGAAACTAGCGTCAACTCAAGCAGGTGAGTTTGCTATGAACAAAGAATGGCTGTTGACGGTGTTGCAAAACCCCTGGCTATACAGTGCCATAGCAGGTTACCTAGGCGCTTTTGGCGCATGGATGACCTTACTTAAACATGCGCCTGTTGGCCCTGCCTATGCAGCATCACATCTTTGTCTAGTTACTGTGCTCGGCATTTCTGTTGCTTATTTTGGTGAGCATTTATCGGTAATACAATTCTGGGGTGCGCTATCCATTATTCTTGGCATCGTTTTTTTTAGCTTAAGCGAACTTAGACAACCACACATTTAATTATAAAGTTTAAATAAATTCTTAAACAGCTAAACTCTGATCATAAATGCTATAGCCGTGGCGGTCTAAGACCAACTAGTTACGCCTCGAAGTGTTAGTTCTTTTGCGAATTACCACGGTTTTAATTAAGGTAGCGTCATGACCGCAGTCAAGTCGGAGTTTAACTCACCCACAAAAAGTACTAATTCCGTTTAATTTCATGCCGTTTAATCAGTTTACCAAGACAACTTTCCACTCTTAGCATGCGATTTAAAAGAGAGATCAATTTTCCGTTCACAATTAAGCGGCAAGCTGTTATCCTGCTCAAGATTTATATTTTAAATTAATCGTCTATTGCAATCTTAGCGTTGAGTTGTGTCATTGTTATGCAGCTGGAGATAGAAGCCTACATAACGTTACAAAAGTAATGAATAGTGAAATACTTTAAATAGAGATGTCGATTAAAATGCTGAGCTACCTAGTTGCTCAACCCCAACCAGCTATTTATGTCACATAGATTAAATATCATGCTTATACATTTATGACTTTAGGTTAAAAACAGCTATTATTTCGCTATAATTTGAGCACTAAAATTTAAAAACAGCTATTATTTCGCTATAATTTGAGCACTAAAATTTAAAGGCAGCTCCATGAAATTTCGCGTTTTAACCTACCTTGCACTATCGGTGATTTCATTGTATGGCGAGTCCGTCTATGCTGACGTTAGCCTAGAGCATCTAAGTTTTAACGCAGCTAAAGAGTTATTTACTAGTAACAACAAAGAATTACTGGCAGCTAAGCGTATGCTTGAATCAGCCCAGACCGGCGCAGTCATTGCAGCTCAAAAACCCAATCCCGTATTGTCATTAGGCGTATCAAATCTTAATCTTAGTCACGGCCAAGGCAATGCAAACCCTAACGGCAGTAATAGCCTAGCCGATAAAACATTGAATAGCAGCATACAAATCAATCAGTTATTCGAGCGGGGTGATAAGCGTGAAATACGCATGGCCTCGGCTGAAAGTGCTATTAAAGCTTCAAGCTATGACCTAAAAGACACGCGAAGGCAACAAACTCTAACCCTAGCCTATGCATATTATGATTTGCTTTTGTCTCAGGAGTCAGAAAAAATTCAGATAAGCAATGTGGCTCTGTATGAAACCACCTTAAAAGCTGCAGAACTAAGGTTAAAAGCAGGAGATATCGCCGCTTCAGATGTTGCCCGTATTAAGGTAGATGCATTACGTGTTAAGAATGACTTACGTCAAGCGACTGCGAATCAACAAAAAGCACAGGCGAATATTGCCTACTTAATAGGCAAAGAAAATGAGTCTGACAAAATCATTGCGACAGATTATTGGCCTGCAATTGACCAAATTAATCCGAGCACATTAAATCTAGCTCCACTTAACCTAGAAGCAAAATTAAACCAACGTGCTGATATTCTAGCTGCAGAAGCCAGAACGCAGCAAGCGGAAGAAAACAGGCGACTGGCCAACTCTCTAAAAACGCGAGACCTAAATATAGGCGTCCAATATCAACATTTTCCAGGTCAAGGTCCTGGAGTAGGTGAGAATACAGTTGGTGCATTTGTTAGCATACCTCTCTATACGAACTACCAATATCAGGGTGAGATAGCCCGATCAGAAGTTGACTACATAACTGCAGTTGAAGCCAAGTCGCAAGCGCGCGCAGGCGCAATAGGCGAAATTACCCGTAGCCAGGCCGACCTTAATGCAGCTATAGATAAAGTTCAGCGTTTTGAGCAGCAAATGCTAGGGGAAGCTCAAAAAGCTACCGATGCCGCTGAGTTCGCTTACCAACATGGCGCAATAGGCGTGACCGATCTATTAGACTCCCGTCGGGTATTACGCGCATTACAATTGGAGTCGGCGACTGCTCACGCCGATTACGCCAAAGCGTTTGCTGCATGGCAAGCGGCTATCAATACCGAGGAAAACCAATGAATAAAGTATCTCAAGTGTTGCTATTAGCAACTGCATTCACACTGTCAAATGCTTATGCCGTTGAAAAAGTAATAGTAGCAAAAAATGCTGTATCTGATGAAGTAAGCTTTGCGGCCAATGCTCCCCAGTTAGCTAATCTTAAAATAGAGCCTGTCATAGAAATTACCGCGTCTACAACATCTTCACTTAACGGGAAAATAACTTTCGATGAAAATTATACTAGTCGCGTTAGCACTCCAATTTTAGGGCGCGTGCTTAGTATCAAAGCGCAAGTTGGTGAAAAAGTAAAAGCTGGACAAGTCTTGGTAACCATTGATTCGCCAGAACTTGGCAGCGCCTTGGCTGACGCACGTAAAGCTTCTGCTGACCTACAACTTAAACATAAAGCATTTGACCGTAATAATTTACTGCTAGAAGGTGGCGTGATTGCTCGCAAAGATTTTGAAAGTAGCCAATCCGATTTAGCCCAAGCGGTCGCTGAAGAACAGCGCGCTAACGCGCATTTAAAGAATCTAGGTGCTCAACGTAATGCGGATGAGAGCTTTATGCTACGTTCACCGATATCTGGCACAGTAGTCGACAGGCAAATTAACCCCAGCTCTGAAGTGCGCCCAGATGCAGCACTCCCACTTTTTATTATTACCAATCCAGATCACCTGTGGGCAAGCATTGATCTGCCCGAGCGCGATCTAGGTAAGGTTTCACCAGGTCAAAAGTTAGCCATCAAAGTGGATGCTTATCCTGACGAAGTATTTACCGGAAATATAGACTCTATAGGTGTAATGGTAGATCCGACCACCAGAAGAATTACCGTGCGCTGTTCAGTACAAAGCCGTGGAAAACTTAAACCGGAAATGTATGCGCAAATTACACCTTTGAACACAGAAAATGTAAAGGTGATACGACTAGCAAATACTGCGTTAATTACTGAAGGTTTATATAACTATGTATTTGTTGAGATTACTCCCAACCACTTTAAGAAGCGTCGTGTCACACTTAACTCGCAAGAGCGTGAGTTTGCAACTGTGAAAAGTGGATTAACCATTGGTGAGCGTGTAATTAGCTCAGGGGCTTTTTTGCTTAACTCAGAATTAGCTATTGCCAAGTAACACGCTACCTTAAGTAAAGCCAAAACCATGTTAAAAAATCTCATCACCTTCTCGCTTCAGCAGCGCATCTTTGTATTGCTAGGTGCTTTTGTCATAATTGTTGCAGGCTACTTTGCGGTTCAAAACTTACCTATTGAAGCATTCCCCGACGTTGAAGATGTACATGTAGGCATTGTGACGCAGGCTCCTGGCTTAGCTCCAGAAGAAGTAGAAAGAGTGGTTTCACTGGCGATCGAACATGTTATGAGTGGGGTTCCTCATTTGATGCAAATGCGCTCAGTATCTATTACCGGCCTTTCAGTTGTGACCCTAACTTTTTCAGAGCATACCGATGATTACTTTGCTCGCCAGCAGGTATTAGAACGTCTACAGGAAGTGTCATTACCACCAGGACTTCAGCCAACATTGGCGCCACTAACGACTGCGGTAGGTGAAATTTACCGGTATGTCGTTGAAGCTCCCAAAGACATGCCTCAACGCGAGATACGTGCAATTCAAGATTGGAAAATCATCCCATTACTTAGAACCGTTCCAGGCGTGGCAGACATTACAAGTTTTGGGGGGGCTGTCAAAGAATATCAAGTTCTACTCAATCCGTATCTTTTAACAAAATTTGGCATCAGCATCGATCAAGTCAACAAAGCCCTAGGCAATAATAGTAGCAATGTCGGTGGCGGAATAATGCGTCGAGGTGACGAATCACTTGTAGTGCGTGGCGTTGGCTTATATGAGAACTTAGATGACATTGCCAAAACCGTAATTACTTCACGCGCTGGCAAACCGATACTCATTAGTGACATCGCCACAGTAGAAATAGGTGATCGACCACGTTCAGGTATTGTTTCATATAACAGTCAAGACGATGTAGTGGAAGGCATCGTCATTATGAATAAAGGTCAAAACCCAGCAAAGGTCATTGAGTTATTGCGTTTGAAGGTAGAGGAAACCAATAAAAAATTACCCGCTGGAGTGCGTATAGCACCATTCTACGACCGGACCAACTTAATTAACCATACAGTCAGTACCGTCTCAGAGAACTTGATTGTTGGCGCACTATTGGTCGTGGCCATCTTAATTATTTTTCTACGCAATTGGCGTGCCGCATTAATTGTAGCTTCAGTAATTCCGCTGTCGTTACTATTTGCTTTTATCGTCATGGATATTTGCGGTGTATCTGCCAACTTAATTTCTTTAGGCGCAGTCGACTTCGGAATTATTATCGATAGTGCCGTGGTATTAGTGGAAGCTTTAATGGTGAAACTGGCATTTACCCAACTTGATAAATTTCCACAACATGCCTCTTATAGCTGGCGTATTCAGACGCTAAAAAATACGGCAGTGGAAATGGGACGCCCAATTCTATTCTCAAAATTCATCATTATTTTAGCATTCTTGCCTATTTTTACATTCCAGCGTGTGGAGGGAAAAATATTTTCACCCATGGCATTCACTCTTAGTTTTGCATTATTAGGTGCTATTGTTCTAACGCTTACTTTAATTCCAGCACTCCTTTCATTCACTATGCGCCGTGAAGATATGGCGGAAAAACACAGCGTCTGGATGGATAAAATTAAAGTCGGCTATAAAGACTTCTTACTTAATATGGCCAAAATGAGATTAGTTGTAATTGCAGCTTCTGTAGGATTATTGGTTTTATCATTATCCTTATCGCCTATGCTTGGCTCAGAGTTTTTACCAAAACTTGATGAAGGTAATATTTGGTTAACTATTAGCCTACCCCCCTCTACCAACCTATATAAATCCAAAGAAATTGAACGCCATGCAAGAGAGATATTAAGAAGCTATAAAGAAGTGAAAATGGTAAGCTCAGCTGTAGGTAGACCAGATGATGGGACCGATCCCAAAGGGCCGAATAATGTTGAAATATTTGCTGACCTTACGCCATCCGACACTTGGAGCTTTCCAAACAAAGAGGCATTAATTAAAGATATGTCGTCAAAAATACATATGATTCCAGGTATACCGACAAACTTTTCACAAGTAATTCAAGATAATGTGGAAGAGGCAATGTCAGGTGTTAAGGGTGAGATTGCGATTAAGATTTTCGGCCCTAATCTCGGCATACTTGAAGAAAAAGCCAATCAAGTGGTTAGCGTACTCAATACTGTTCGTGGTGCTAGTGATGTAGAAGCAATCCGCATTTCAGGTAACTCTGAATTAAATATCACCTTAGATAGAACCAAACTTTCACGATATGGCTTGGCTGTAGGCGACGTCAACAATACCGTTCAAACAGCACTCGCAGACACTGCAGCAAATACCTTTTATGATGGGGATCGACGTTTTGATGTCACGCTAAGGTTAGATGCTCCGTACCGCCAATCAGTCGACAGCATCGATAATTTACCAATCACATTGCCTGATGGTGTTAGCACTATGCCTCTAAGCGAGTTGTCTGACATTAGTATCAAAGAAGGTGCATACCGTGTTAGCCGTGAAGGTGTATCTCGGGTAGTCTCTATTAAATGTAATTTGGTTAATCGTGACCAAGGTGGCTTTGTGAAAGAGGCTATGGCTAAGGTGCAAGCAAATGTCATTTTACCTCCTGGTTATAATATGACTTGGGGTGGTCAGTTTGAAAATCAGCAGCGTGCAATGAAACGTCTTGAAGTAATCGTGCCGCTGTCTATCCTTTTAATTTTTGTCATTCTTTTCTGGGCGTTTAAGTCCGTACGTAATGCCCTTTTGGTCTTACTGATGATTCCATTTACCTTAATAGGTGGCTTGGCTGGATTAGGTTTAGCCGGTTTGCATCTGTCGGTCTCTGCCGCGGTAGGCTTTATTGCCTTGGCTGGGATCTCTGTCCAAAACGGCGTCATTATGGTTGAGCAAATCAAACATCTGATTCTAGAAGGCGCCAACCTGTCTAATGCAATTTTAGATGGCGCGGTAGCTAGACTCAGACCTATTTTGATGACCGCTTTAATGGCAGGCTTAGGCTTATTGCCTGCAGCTCTATCCCATAGCATAGGTTCTGAAACCCAACGACCGTTTGCTGTAGTAATTGTAGGCGGACTCATTACCGCAACCTTTTTTACTTTACTGTTACTACCACTATTGTTCCCATTCTTCTCTGATGAAAGAAAAGAAGAGATAACAATCGGTGATGACTTGGAAGGGAAATAATAATTAAGTGTTATCAAAATGTTCACCTATATGAAATAGAGTTGGGCTAGAGTTTATTTTGGCCATTGATAGAAAAGGTATAGCTTCGACATGAACTTAAGAAATACTTGGGATACTATCAAACGCCACCCCTTGGCTAGAGTTGGCCCAGGTTTAGTTACTGGGGTTGCCGATGATGACCCTAGCGGTATCGTCACCTATTCACAAGCAGGGGCGCAATTTGGGCTCAATATGCTCTGGACCATGCCTCTTGCTTATCCATTAATGGCCACCATTCAAGTCTTGTGTGCGCAGATTGGCAGGGTTACTGGACGTGGGTTAGCGGCGAACATTAAAACCAGCTTTCCTCCCGCCATTTTATTAATCATAGTCTCCTTACTACTCATTGCAAATATCTTAAACATTGCCGCTGATATTGCAGCAATGGGAGAAGTCACCGAGCTAATTACCGGCATTAACTGGCACATCATGACGGGAGTGTTTGTCTTCATTACGTTAGGCTTACAAATCTTTGTGCCCTATCACCGCTATGTATTTTTTCTCAAGTGGCTTACTTTGTCATTGCTGGCCTACGCGGCTGTTCTTTTTACGGTTCACGTCCCTTGGAAAGAAGTGCTTTGGAGTACGTTCTTCCCTAAAATCGCCTTTAAATTAGAAACCACTGCAGTGATTGTTGGCATATTTGGCACCACCATTAGTCCTTATTTATTTTTTTGGCAGGCATCTCAAGAGGTTGAGGATATGCGTATTCAAGGCGAAAATGCCTTACTCTACGATACAGAGGCCGTTGCTAAAACAGAAATTAGAAGGATTCATTGGGATACCTGGAGTGGCATGCTTTATTCCAATGCCGCTGCTTATTTCATTATTCTAGCGACAGCTGTGACCCTACATGCTGCTGGTATTAATGATATTACTACAGCAGCACAGGCTGCCTCCGCATTAAGACCACTTGCAGGAGATTTTGCCTACCTCTTATTTGCACTAGGTATTTTATCAGTGGGCTTGATAGGCGTTCCAGTTTTAGCGGGCTCGGGGGCCTATGCTTTATCTGAAGTATTTGGCTGGCGATCTAGTTTAGAAGATTCGGCCAGACAAGATTGGAGGTTTTATTCTGTGATTGCTCTAAGTGTCTTAGGAGCCCTAGTGATTCAATACTCCCCGATCAACCCAATGAAAGCCTTGTTTTGGAGTGCTGTGATTAATGGAGTAGTTGCGGTTCCATTAATGGTGGCTATTCTCGTCTTAGCTTCAAGCGTTTCAGTCATGGGTCGTCATATTGCGCCTAAACCAATATTAGCCATTGGTTGGTTTGCAACAGCCTTGATGGCGACAGCTGCAGTATCTATGTTTTACTGCTTAAGCATTCAATCGTAGATGATGTATGCTTCATTTGGTTACCTACGAATTTACTGCGTTGGTAACTAGGAATTTTCCTCTCTAACTAGTTGCTTTAACGTTGATTTACACAACATTTTAAGATCATCGACATAACTAAATACCGAAGGAATTACCAGTAAACTTAAAAAAGTAGAAGTCATTAAGCCACCGATCACTGCAACTGCCATTGGGGAGCGAAATGAGGTGTCTCCAGCACTCCAACCAGCGGCTAATGGCATCATGCCAGCACCCATAGCAATGGTAGTCATCACAATCGGACGAGCACGCTTATGACAAGCATCTAGCAAGGCGTCAAATCGACTTAATCCATGCTCGCGCTGCGCCAAAATTGCATACTCCACAAGCAGTATAGAGTTCTTAGTTGCAATACCCATCAACATCACCAAACCAATGAGCGAAGGCATAGAAAAACTTTTTTGCGCAACCAATAAGGCCACAAATGCACCACCTAAAGAAAGTGGCAATGCCACCAAAATAGTTATTGGTTGCAAAAAGTCCTTAAACAAAATAACCAGCACAATATAAATACAGAGCACACCAGTGAGCATGGCTAAGGCAAAACTATCGAACAACTCCGTCATCACCTCGGAATCACCTACTTCAATTTGATTAATGCCGGGGGGGAGATTCTGAATACTAGGTAATTTTGCAACTGCCGCCCGCACCTCACCCAAAGTCAGTTTAGACAATTCCACCTCAATCTGCATATTGCGAGTGCGGTCGTGTCTATCCACTACCGCAGGGCCACCTTCTAAATTAAAACTAGCCACTTGAGCTAACATCACTGGGCCTTGAGAGCCAGGAATAGTTAAATGCTCCAAGACGCTTTGGTCTTGACGTGCATCGTCTGTCAATTGCACTACTACAGGCACTTGGCGTGCACTTAGATTAAGTTTAGCTAAGCTAAAATCATAATCACCCCTAGTAGCAATCCGAAGCGTTTCACTAATGGCATTACTGGTGACCCCTAAATCCGCAGCTTTTCTAAAATCAGGACGAACAATCATCTCGGGGCGAATCAAGCTGGCACTAGAAGCAATATTACCTAGACCCACAATAGTTCGAAGATCCTGTGTCACCGCTTCCGCAGAAGCACGCAAAGTCACTGGATCATCACCAGTTAGCACCAGTACATATTTCTCTCCAGAGCCCCCAAGCCCCACTTTACTTCGCACACCAGCTAAGTTCATCAACGCCACACGTATATCACCCTCAATTACCTGCTTGCGAGGACGTAAACCACGTTCATCGAGCAATATTGATAACGTGGCTTGACGCGTTTCAGCTACATCAGCATTAACAAAAGCATCGGAACCGGCATTACCACCACCAATAGTGGTATAAATTGTTTTGATATGCGCAATACGTTTAATTAGAGCACGCGCTTGCTCAGCAGAGTCTGTAGTTTGCTCTAGAGTAGCGCCAGGTGCCAATTCTAAATAAACTTGAGTTTGAGAACTGTCATCAGCTGGCAAAAACCCAGTTGGCAATAACTGAATTAAGCTAATCGAGCCCAATAAAAACAATATTGCGCTGGATACTGTAATTAACCGATGCCTCAAACACCAACTACTTAAGCGCATATAGCGTTGCATCAACTGGCTATCTTCGGCTTGCACCATTGAAGGCTTTAATAGATAAGCCGACATCATAGGGGTAAGCACTCGAGCCACTACAAGTGAGGCAAAAATAGCAAATGCTGCAGTCCAACCAAATTGTTTAAAAAACTTACCAGGAATGCCGTTCATAAAAGCTGTAGGCAAAAACACTGCGATCAAGGTAAATGTAGTCGCAATAACCGCCAGACCAATTTCATCTGCAGCCTCCATTGCTGCCTGATAAGGTGATTTTCCCATGCGCAAATGGCGCACGATATTTTCCACCTCTACAATTGCATCATCAACCAAAATTCCGATCACAAGAGATAACGCTAATAAGGTGACGACATTAATACTAAACCCAAAACTAGCGATGCCGATAAAGGCTGGGATCACAGATAATGGCAAGGCCACAGCACAAATAAACGTTGCTCGCACATTACGCAAAAACATAAAGACCACCAGCACAGCCAGCAATGCACCTTCAATAAGCATAGTTAATGAAGCTTCATATTCATCTTGCACTGGCCTTACTAAATTAAAAGCTTCAGTGACTACGATCTCTGGGTATTTAAGTTTAAGGTCAGCAAACGCTTTATTCACACCGTCACCAACTTCAATTTCACTAGCGCCTTTAGTACGTGAAATCTCAAAACCAACAACTGGTTTCCCATCTAACAATGCGGCTGAACGTCTTTCGGAGAATCCATCACTAACGTTGGCTACTTGATTCAACTTAATTTTACGACCATCGGTAAGTGGTAATTCAATCTGGCCTATTTCATCTGCAGATCTAACAGTTGCAATGGTTCGCACAGGTTGCTCACCACCGCCTAATTTGGTACGGCCACCAGAGGCCTCCATCTGCATGAGTTTAAGTTGATGTGAAACTTCTGACGCCGTTGCATTAAGTCCTTGAAGCTTGGCAGGATCCAACTTTACGCTAATTTCACGATTAACTCCGCCCACCCGCGAGACCTTACCTACGCCTTTTACACCAAGTATTTTCTTTGACAGCGCATTGTCAACAAACCAAGACAGTGCCTCATCATCCATATTTGCGGCACTAATGGTGTAGGATAAAATAGGAGTCCCAGCTACATTAAGTTTTGTAATTTCAGGATCACGCAGATCACTGGGTAAGTCTGCACGTACTTGAGCTACTGCCGAACGCACATCATCAACAGCTTCTTGCACCGGTTTTTCTAGACGAAACTCAGCCGTAATTGTAACCACGCCATCTTGTACAGTAGTGTAAATATGTTTTAATCCCTGCAAAGGGGCGATACTATTTTCTATCTTGCGCGCGACATCGGTTTCAAGCTGTAATGGGGAAGCACCAGGAAGTGAAGCAGTAACGTTGACAGTAGGTAAATCTAGATCAGGAAAGTGCTGAACTTTCATGGATTGAAAACTAATAATGCCGGCGAAGCTCAGCAACACAAACAACATAATTGCGGGAATTGGTTTTCTAATGCACCAAGCAGATATATTCATACGACTATTGACTCTTTAAATGTATGCTAAATCGTAAATGTATTTATTTTTTTGGGCTTTGGACTGGCACTACTTTAACCACATCATTATCGGCTAAAAATCCACCACCCGAGGCAACCACTGATTGCTGCAGCTTTACTCCACTAACAATTTCAACCAAATTAAGCAGCCTACGCCCCGTTTGGACTTTAATCTGCTTAGCTACCATTTTCCCGTTCTGAGCATTAACTTCAAAAACATAGGTAAAACCATCACGAAGCACCAAAGCTTGTTGTGGCAATGCTAATGCGTTAGATTGCCCTAATAGAAACTCTCCTTTAGCATACATACCTGCTTTAGCGGCACTATTCGATGGCAAATCAACATAAATCAGTATGTTTCGGGTTAGGATATCCACTGTTGGTGAAGTTTTTCGGACTTTTCCTATTATTTTTGATCCATCTGCCGTAGTGATATTCACTTGCATACCTTCTTTAATTTTTGCAATATCAGTTGAAACCACTTCAGCTCGCCATTCCAGTTTACTTTGACGTATAAGCCTAAAGAGTTCGTTACCTGCAGCAATCACCGAACCAACAGTAGCGGTACGTGCAGAAATAACTCCACTATCTGGTGCATAAATTTTAGTATTTTTTAATTTAATTTGCTGGATTTGTACCTCTGCTTGCGCCACCTCTATCCTAGCCTTTGCTGTGTCAGCTGCGGTGGTATATTGATCAATTTGTTGGCTAGACATCGCCCCTGTATTTTGAAGTGTACGTGCGCGATCCGCATTAGCTATAGCCTCACGGCCTTGCGCTTCCGCTTCCATCAATTTCCCTTTAGCCTGATTAAACTCTGCTATCACCTCATCGGCAGAAAACTCAGCCAATAGTTGTCCTTTAATGACTGTATCTCCTACATTAACTAGGACCTGTGTCAATCGCAGGCCACTCACCTCGCTACCGATAATAGCTTCTTGCCAAGCAGCAACATTTCCATTCGCAGAAATTCTTAGGGGCAGTGAAACATGTTGCACTTGAACAACATTAACGGTAAGCGCCGAGTTCACCTCAACGACTTCTTTAGCAAAGGTTGCATTACTCACCGATGTCATGATCAGAAACAATGAAAGTAGCTTAATAGCAAGTGATTGACTACGGAGGTATTGCATGGTGGATGTCATGGCTAATCTCATGGAATGGATACCGAGCTTTTCAACTCAGTTTGTTTAAGTTTGGAATCAATCGTAAGCACAGGACTATTTAAAGCTTGAGTCCAACCGCCACCCATGGCTCTGTATAGAGATATCCATGCTAGTGTACGTTCATTATTTAATGCTAACACATTGGTCTGTGCCTGCAAATTCAACCTGCGAGCCTCTTCCAGTTCAAATAAATTAGCCAGATTAGCTTGATAACGCATTTGAGTAGCATTTAATGAAAGTTTAAAGCCCTCAGCAGATTTATTTACATCATCAAGCCTCTGTGAAGTGCTATTAAGCTTAGCCAGCGCTTCTTCAACTTCTCGTACAGCATTGCGTACTACACTTTCATAAGTGCTTTTAGCCGCCTCATACTGCACCTTTGCCATCTCAATATTGGCAGCACTTACCCCTGCATCAAATATTGGCAATGATAATGCAATAGGGCCTATAGACCAAGTTGTGCCATCTGCAATACTACGGGTCGCTTTTGGAAACAATTGACGCCAAGTGTTGTCGTAGCCTAAACCAATATTGCCCGATAAACTTAAACGGGGATAGCGTTGCGCTTGACTAACAGTAATTTCAAAGCCGGATGCATCAACGTTACGCTCAGCATTAAGTACATCTGGACGCTGAAGTAGTAACTTCGCTGGTATTTCGTTAACGTCCAAACTAACTGATATGGGCATCTCACCGCTACCCTGAGCTAGCAATTTATGCATTTCCGGCTCGCTTATTGCCGTAAGAGCAACTAATCCTTTTACCATTAAAGTACATTGTAAAGATTGTTTTTTAAATTCACTAGAAGCATCGGCAGCAAGCGCAAGCGTTTGACTGGCACTTGCAGGCGCAAGGAATCCTGCCCTGGCACTTAAGTCTGCGACTCGTGCCGACTCTAGACTAGATTCAACATTTTTTCTGGCAATGCTGCTTAAGTTTTCGCATAAACGATAATTTAGGTATTGAGTTGCTGTTTGAGCAGCCACAATCACTCTCGCTTCATGCCATAGCGCAGAAGTGCCACTTAATTGCGCTTGCTTTCCCTTGTCATCGGCCTTATTTTTTCCCCAAACATCAAGCTCCCAGCTAGCGCTGACACCCATGTTTACAACATTTCCGGTAGGGAAAACTACCCCATTATGATTCCGACTTGCATTGGCATCGGCAGTTAAGGTAGGTAGTAACTGAGCACCCGCCAATATGGCCTCTGTCTGAGCAGCAGCCACACGAGTTTTAGCACTTTCTATGTCAGGACTGACTTTTTGAGCCGCTTCAATTAGTTGCAATAAGACAGGGTCATTAAATTGTTGCCACCAATTTTTTAAGTCACTCAATTTTCCATCATGCGCTTGCTTGAAAGGCAACGGTTCAATCCAACCTGTTGGCGGCGAGTTCGGCTGATACTTTGCTACAGGCTTAATGGCGCAACCCGACAATACAAGGATACCAAATAGCATTAATAGAATGAGAAATCGTTGAATATAAATCATGCTTTCAGTGCATTACTTCCCAACTAGGAGAAATAAATGCCAGAGAATTTAACTAAAAATAATAACCGCTCTATTGTAACGCAATCTGCAATTAACTGGCGCTCATAAACTACTGCTTTAGAGGCAAAGCAACCAAAATATGCTATCGAAACAGACAATACAAATTAACGTCATCTCTTAAGTTTTAACTTATCGGCTTGCGCATAGTAACAAATTCTTCAGCTGCGGTCGGATGAATCCCAATAGTGCTATCAAATATCGCTTTAGTTGCGCCAGCGCGGATCGCAACCGCCATCCCCTGTATTATCTCGCCTGCATCCTGTCCAACCATATGCATTCCCACAACTATATCCGTGCTGCGTACCACGATCATTTTCATCATAGTTCTTTCAACACTTCCTGATAATGTGTTTTTCATCGGCTTGAATACTGATTTATACACATCAATATCATTTGGGTACTTAGTCCTTGCAGCCGACTCGGCCAAACCTACCGTCCCTATGTTGGGCTGACTAAATACCGCAGTGGGAATATTGTCATAATCGACCTTATCGGCTTTATTGGTATAAAGCTGGTTAATCAATGCCATCCCTTCTGCTGTCGCTACCGGCGTTAAATTTACTCGATTTGTAACATCGCCCAAAGCATAAATTGAAGGTACGTTAGTTTGATAATCATCATTGACTTCTATGGCGCCTAGTTCATCCATCACCACACCTAAAGCATCCAGTCCAACACCTTTGCTATTAGGCATTCTCCCGGTCGCGTACATCACCAAATCTGTTGTTACAGCGAGCCCATCTTCGGTATACACCACAAAATCATGACCATGATGTTCGATACGATCCACACTAGTATTAAAGTGGAAGTTAATGCCCTTACCCACCATTTCTTGGATTAGAAAGTCACGCACGTCTTCATCAAAACCTCGCAACACCTTATCTCCGCGCTCAAAGATGGTGACCGCAACACCCAATCCATTCAATATCCCTGCAAACTCAACCGCTATATAACCCCCGCCAACAATCACAATGCGCTTAGGCAATATCTTAAGATTGAATATTTCATTCGAGGTCACGATGTATTCTTTACCAGCGACATCAGGTACAAAAGGCCAACCTCCTGTAGCGACCAAAATACGCTCAGCAGTAAATTTGGTATCACCGACTTGAACCGTATGTGCATCTAAAATCCGGGCTCTACCATTAATAACCTTAACGCCGCTTTCTTTTAATAATCGGTCATACACGCCCTGCAGCCTTTGTATTTCTTTATCTTTATTTGCCACTAATACCGACCAATCAAATTTAGGCATTTCTGCCTGCCACCCAAATCCGACTGCAGCAGGAAAGGTTTCGCTAAACTGAGAGGCATAGACATAGAGCTTTTTCGGTACGCAACCCACATTGACACAGGTACCACCAAAATAGCGATCTTCAGCAATCCCAACCCGTTTACCAAGCGCTGCTGCCATACGCGCGGCGCGTACACCACCTGAGCCTGCGCCAATTACAAATAAATCATGATCATATGTCGTCATCTTGCGTCTCTTATATTTTAGTTGAATTTAGACTGGGGGGGGGTATTTACGGAGAGGCTTGGGATATATTGCCATGCCTTGATTTTAAGCCTTATTGCTTTTTAATGAAATCCAAGATGGTATCAACATCACTGTTCACAAACGGATCATCAGGGTGATTATCCGCTTTGCCTGGTTCTTCGAAAATCTGCACAATTTTTTGATCTTCCACCAACATTGAATAGCGCCATGAACGGTTACCAAATCCTAGATTCTCTTTCGTCACTAACATGCCCATCAAACGAGTAAAGTCACCGTTACCATCTGGCAACATTTTAATATTTTTGATACCAAGGCTTTTACCCCATTGAAACATAGTGAACGCATCATTGACACTTAGGCAGTAAATTGAATCAACACCATGCGCCATAAACTCAGCATACTTCGATTCAAAACCTGGTAAATGCGTACTTGAGCAGGTGGGCGTAAATGCGCCTGGTAATGCTACAACCACTACTTTCTTACCTTTAAAGATATCTGAAGTAGTCACATCTTGCCAGCGAAATGGATTTTCACTTTGAATACTTTCATCACGAACACGAGTTTTAAATACAACATTAGGTACAGTTGAAATCATTTCATTTCTCCATTTAATAATATAAATTTGCTTGTTCTGCATTAACTACACCTGCATCTTATAGACAGGCTGTATATAAATAAAGTCAATTATTTATATTTTAATGATAGCTTTTACTTATCTATTAGCAATCACTCAAAAAAAGAAGTTAATCTAAGCAACTTCTATATTTTGCTAAATTAATGCTTAACTAATAACAGATTATTCTCTATATATATTTTTCTATCATAGGCAAGCCAAAGAGTCTGCTGGAGTAAGATGATTGCCAACACTTATTTCTACCGAATGATCACTATGCTACCCGACCCAAACCTCAGCACACTAATACTTATTGGATTCGCTGGATTTTATGCCGGCACTCAAAACACTCTGGCAGGTGGGGGCTCATTCATTACCTTCCCTGCACTGATGCTTGCAGGCCTCAATCCTTTAGCCGCTAACATAACCTCCACCATAGCGCTTTTCCCCAATCAAATTACATCAGCAGTAACAGGCCGGAAACTGGCTGGGGGCATTGGTGAAGTTAGTCTAAAAATACTACTCATTACCAGTATATTGGGCGGAATTGTTGGAGCAATGTTGCTGCTAAACACACCGGTCACTTTCTTCGCTCAGCTAGTACCTTGGTTGGTATTATTTGCTACTTCAGTTTTTGCTTGGGGTAGCTTTCGTAAACAGCCAATTCATGCGGCGAGCTTTGTCTCAAAGCGATTACTAATATTGAGTCAATTTCTAATCGCCGTCTATGGCGGATATTTTGGTGGTGGTATAGGCTTTTTAATGCTGGCGGCACTTACGGTTGCGGGTCAACCGGTGCGCATGGCAGCTGCCAGTAAGAATATACTCGCGATGGCGATGAACACATCTGCCGTAGCTTTATTTATGTTTTCTGATCAGGTGCATTGGCACGCGGCCATTGCCTTAGCGGTTGGTGGTGTCGGAGGTGCTGTGTCGGGAAACTATCTATTAAACCGCGTTTCAGCAAAACTACTTCGTGGCTTTATAGTCGTTGTGGGGACGGTGCTGACTACATGGTTATTCTTACGCTAAAAAAACAAAATTTCTAAATAGGACACCCTGTTACCTAGTTTAAGTTAAACCACGATAGCACCCTAGTGCTTTATAATTGCTAACATGCCACCGGCAAATCACACCATTTAGTCGTATAACTAGGACTCTTATTATCTTGCTTCATGCGCCATGGGCGAGAGAAACCTTCACTGGCAAGTTTAATTGACTCCTTACCCATCTTACGATTTATGCCATCAATAACAACCATGAGTGCACCTGAGTTTAGCGATCCCTGCATACTGTTAAACAAGTCAGCTTGTTGGCGCCCCTTAGTCACTAAGTCACTCAGTAGGACCCCAGCCTTAGCGTAGTTATAGTTAGGCTTGTAAATCTGCTTTAACGCCCATAGCGCGACGCTTGCTAGTTGCCTAGTGTCATCTGTGGGCATTGGGAATGGAATGCGGATGCCGTTACTATATTTCGTTTCATCTAACTTGAATGGACTGGTGGCAATATAGACATACACAGAGCCAGCAAGTGATTGCTGCTTACGCAATTTTACCGCTGCGCTACTCACATAACGGGTAATCGACTCAGCTAGGCTGTTGTAATCTTGCACCGTCCGCCCAAAACTTCTTGAACTCATAATCTGTTGCTTAGGTGGCGCAATATCTTCTAGCTCAATGCACACAGTACCATTGAGCTCATACACTGTTTTTTCCATGACGACGCTAAATTGCTGTCGAAGTTTTTCAGGATTGGCTCGCTTCAAATCCAGCACCGTGTTAAGGCCCAGTGCTTGTAACCTAGGTGCAAGCTTGCGGCCAATGCCCCATATCTCACCAACGCAAATCTGACTAAATAGTAGATTAATCTCACTGATAGACAGTGCATTTAGGTTGCACACACCATTAAACACGGCTTGCTTTTTAGCACAGTGGTTTGCTAACTTAGATAAAGTTTTAGTTGAGCCGATACCCACGCAGACTGGCAAGCCGGTCCACCTTAAAATGCGTTTACGCATATGCTGACCGTACTTTATTAAATTACGGGATTGAAAGCCTGTGAGGTCTAGGAACGACTCATCGATCGAATAAACTTCTTGGTCTGGGCTGTATTCCCGCAATATCGACATCACGCGATTACTCATGTCTGCATAAAGCGCGTAGTTACTAGATAAGCCAATAATGTCATGCTGCTTAACTAAGTCTTTTAACTTAAACCATGGCGCTCCCATGGGCACGCCTAACGCTTTAGCTTCGTTACTTCGGGCAACCGCACATCCATCGTTATTGCTCAACACAACCACTGGCCTACCAATAAGCTTAGGGTTAAATACCCGCTCACAAGAAACGTAGAAGTTATTGACGTCAATCAATGCAATACTGCGCACTTATTTGAACCGTCTAAAAGAACCTGTTACCACGCCCCAAATCTCGAAATTCATGTTTTCAGTGATCTCAATAGGTGAATAAGCGCCTGTCGAGTTGGCTGGCAATAACCTTACTATACCGTCTGTACGGCTAAGGGTTTTAATAGTAAATTCTCCGTCTAACACCGCAAGAACAATGTCACCTATAACAGGTTGTCTAGAGCGGTCAACCACAGCCTTATCCCCGGGTAGCAAGCCAACATCCATCATTGAAAAGCCTTGGATGGTAACAAAGAAGGTTGCGTCTTTCTGATCAATTAAAAACTCACTGGGGTCTAGGCGCTTTTCTACATGATCTTCTGCGGGACTAGGAAATCCAGCTGAAACTTTAGAACTATAAAGCGGCAACTTTATCGATACCGCGTAGATGGCAGGCCACTCAAACTCTACCACTGCATCAATGTCTACTTTTAGCCTCTTACGCTGGTATGCTGCCAGAAAGTCCTGGATAACGGGGGCTTGACTTTCTGGAATGCGAACTACGGTCGTCGCTTCACCAAACTTACCAGTGCCAACTTTACGGCCTGCGCCAGACCGAATTCCGCCACGTTTATTTCCTGATAGATTATTCATTTGATTATTGTAACATCATTCATAATGGCGAATTCAATACATTTATGAATTTTCAAAGATAAAGAAAAAATGCTGAGATAACAGATTAGAAAGTACCGCTCCCAAGACTGTATGGAGTGATGAGTATCGGCAATATATTTCAATAACCGATTAGTTATATAGAATTGAAACGCTAGAAAACTACTGAACCGCGTGAAGCAGAGACACAACTCGAGTAACTAAAATCAGAATACCTCAAGTTTGTGTGCCTACCAACTCCACCACGACATCAATGAAACTGAACCAAACTCATCTCCACAAGAACCCCCTCGCATTAGCAATGGGGATATTTAGAAATTACTTAGGCACATCCTCGGCTCCAGTTGGAGCAGCCGGAACTGGCTTGGTCGCTGGGACAAGATTAGTTTGCGTAACATTAGCTTTAATCACGCTACCAGTGCCAGATTTGTGGCTGGACAAGTAAGCTAGCGTTAAACTGGTAGTAAAAAATACCATCACACAAACTGCAGTTGCACGACTCATAAAGTTGGATGATCCTGAAACACCAAATAGGCTGCCAGAAGCGCCACTTCCGAATGAAGCACCCATATCGGCGCCTTTGCCGTGTTGTAACAACACTAAACCAATCACACCGAGAGCTGCTAATACATGAATTACTAATACAAATTTTTCCATTTTTCACCTCATGCCCATTGAAACTACAGCTTTCAGGCTGCAGCCAGACATATTCCTTCAAATTCTTGCGCGTTTAACGAACACCTACCGATAAGACCACCGTCTATATCCTGCGTAACCATCAATTGTACCGCATTTTTCGGCGTTACGCTGCCCCCGTAGAGGATTTTAAGGCTGTTAGCAGCGGACAGATCATGTGCTGCAATCTTGCCACGAATAAATTCATGCATTGATTGCGCTTGGTCAGCACTCGCTGCTAGACCGGTACCAATCGCCCATATCGGCTCATAAGAAACCACGGAATCGGCAAAAACTGAAGCGCCATAAGTATTAATAATGGTATCTAACTGCTTAGCAACAACCATTTGCATCACGCCTGCCTCACGCTCAATCAACGTTTCACCCACACACAAAATTGGGGTTAAATCATGGGTTTTGGCCTGCATAAATTTAATCGCTATATTTTCATCGGACTCACAATAAGCTGTTGCACGTTCTGAGTGCCCAATAATGACATGCGTTGAACCAAAATCTTTCAACATAGCGGCACTAACCTCACCAGTAAAGGCACCCAAAGCGTCTTTACTTAAGTTTTGCGCTCCCCAAGCGATAGCAGTGTTTTGCAACATCATCTGCGCTTGCGCAAGGTAGGGGTAAGGCACGCACACCACAACATCAATGCTTTTAAGTGACGCCAATTTCTCAATATAGGCGGTTAACAACAGATTATTTGAGGCTAAATTGCCATGCATCTTCCAATTGGCAACCACTAATTTTCGACGCATTTTAACCTTAAATTATGTTTTATAAGTACGGGTATGATTGTAACTTTTAAGGGCTCTATCAGTCAATTTAAGAGCTTATATAGTGGTTACATTGAGCTGATTAATAATATTGCGCGCCTGCTTAGCCACTTCTGATGCGGTCAATCCTACCGGACCCAAGCCTTGAGCAACCAAAGCATCCGCGGCCGCTCCGTGCACATAAACCCCAAGCTGGACTGCCGAAAATGCATTCAAACCCTGAGCTATCAAGCCAGCAATAATTCCACTTAGCACATCACCTGTACCTGCACTGGCCAATCCTGGATTACCACTACCATTCATAAACCAAACACCATTGTGGTGTGCACAAATGCTGTTGACACCTTTTAACACACAGCTAGCGTGTAAGTTCTTTGCCAAATTAAGCGCACTGCCTATGCGATCTTGCTGCACCTGCTCTGTTTTACAACCTAGTAACCTAGCTGCTTCGCCAGGATGTGGCGTAATGATGGTTGCGGCACAGCGTTGCTTAGTTAGTGCGGCCAAATATGGGTGTTGGGCAATTAAATTTAGCGCGTCAGCGTCAAGCAATAAGCTCAAATCCTGAGCCAACCAATATTCCAGCAATTGAATCGCTGAAGCTGACTGCCCTAAGCCAGGACCAAGCACTATCACATTGAGTTGAGTTAACTGACTAATTGCGTGAACAGAACGCAACATCAATTCAGGCTGCACCAGATCAACAACAGGGACATTGTCGCTCAACATAGCCGCGTAAACACGGCCTGCACCAGCAAGCAAGGCTGCCCGTGCTGCCAATAATACCGAGCCAACCATGCCAACATCACCACCAATCAACGCCACACTGCCGAAGGATCCTTTATGAGAATAAGGATCGCGCGGCGGCAAAGCGGGTTGAAACATGGCAGGTTTTAGTAAGTGTGCTGATTCAGTATCGATCATAAATTGCCTAATATTTTTTAATTTAAGACCCTACATAGCGTAGATTTAACTGTACTTTCTGCGCTCCATTATAACTATTGGTTTGCAATTGATAAGCCGCCTGAATATGAGTCTCCAAGAAATCCACTTGGTTAAAGTAGATTGCATCAATCATCACTGAGGGGCTGTGAGCAATTGTCCTCAAAGTTAGCTTCAAGTGCTTTTCTGCCAATATACGCTGGTTAATCACTTCAAACTCATCGTAGAACAACGGTGGTGCAAAGCCCTGCCCCCACACCTGGTTCTCCAAAGCCTGTGCAATCTGGAACGTCATATTTTCGGCGCCTAAATTACCATCCACCTCTAACACTGCCTGCAGATCGGCTTCTGTAATCAGGCTTTTTACCACTGATTCAAAACTTTGCTTAAAACGTACAAAGTCAACCTGCTTTATACTTAAACCCGCTGCCATGGCATGACCACCGAATTTGATGATGAGGTCTGGATGATACTTACTCACTAAATCAAGGGCATCACGGAGATGCAAACTAGGAATAGATCTACCAGAGCCTTTAAGGACTTCATTTCCGGCACCTGCAAAAGCGATCACTGGCCGATGAAAACGTTCTTTAAGGCGCGAGGCTAAAATGCCGATCACGCCTTGGTGCCAATCAGCTTGATATATGCTAATGCTGAACTGATTAGTAACATCAATGTCATCAAGAGAAATGTTAGCACCATCTTGCATATCCGCTTCTATACCACGTCGTTGCTGATTTAATTCATGTAATTGCTTGGCAATCCTTTCAGCTTCTGTGGCTGATTCCGCCAGCAAGCACTGTATGCCCAATGTCATATCATCCAAGCGCCCTGCGGCGTTCAGGCGCGGCCCCACATAAAAACCTAAATCTTGCGCGTTTACCGTTTGATATTGGCGACCACTGACACCCAGCAATGCCAATATCCCTTGCGAGCAAGCGCCAGCTCTAATTCTGCGCAATCCCTGCTCAACTAAAATACGATTATTGTCATCAAGCTTCACCAAATCTGCAACCGTACCCAGCGCAACTAAATCAAGCAACTCGGTTAGATTAGGTTCAACTATATCTACGTAAAGTCCACGATCGCGCAACTCGGCACGCAAGCAGAGTAAGCAGTAAAACATAACGCCAACGCCAGCTAAATGCTTACTGGCAAAGTCACAGCCATGTTGATTAGGATTGACAATACAGGCCGCCTTCGGAGTTTCTAATCCCGGCAAATGATGGTCAGTAATCAGCACTTGCATACCAAGTGCATTGGCTGCTACTACTCCGTCCACACTGGCAATGCCATTATCCACAGTAATAATAATATCAGGTTGTTGTGTAGCAGCAAGGGCGACAATTTCAGGTGTTAAACCGTAGCCATATTCAAAACGATTAGGCACTAAAAAGTCAACATTGGCGCCAAAGGCGCGCAAACCTTTTACAGCAACGGCAGTTGCTGTGGCTCCATCTGCATCGTAATCACCGATCACCAATAACTTCTTATTTGTTAAAATGGCATCGGCTAATAACTTAGCCATTTCTTGATTATGGGTGAGTGTGCTGGGTGCTAACAGGTTGCTTAAATTAGCACTAATTTGCTTAGTTTCAGTTACACCACGAGTGGCCAATAATCGGGCCATCAAAGGCACTACTCCAGCAGCCTCTAATTGTTGCGCCGCTTTTGTTTTAGTTTTTCTTAAGGCAATTTTAATCATGGGAAATAATACTGCACCGGCTTAGGTTTACGCCAAAATTTATAACGATCTATAGGTTTAATATTAATGCTTAGACTTTGATCATAACAGCCTAAATTAATAGTTAGTTGTGTAATTTTTTTTGCTTTTAATGCGGCCAGTATTGGTTTAAACCAAAGTAAATCCAATGTCGCGCTACTTGCCAATTGAATACGTACCATTGGCTTATTTAAGGCAGCGTCCAAATGAGTGGGCAGGGATTCGTAAGGAGTGTTAGACCAAAGAGCAAGCCCTTGATAAAAAGCACTATTAGCCATAAGCCACTCTGCTCTGGGGGGCCCTATAAATTTAGGGAAGCACCCACCCCCTGATAGCCAAATACTATTCACCGCCTCTAGCCCTTTGGCTCCACGTGCCAGGTTAGCTGGGTGCTCATGCCATATCATTTGTACTTCATTTAACAATCCTACCCACTTAGACCTATCCTCCCCTTGCGGTAGAAACTGATGGATATTTTTACCTGCCACTATGCTGGGTAATGAAGTGGTCATAATAGGCTTCTGTAGGCAACGTAAATACCAAGCACCTGACAGGCCGATTAAAAACGCCACCTCAGGCTCTGAACCTGAGTGAGCGTTTTGTCGAAAATGCTGATTTAGACTTGCAAGCATTTCCTCTGCAAGCTCAGGCTCTAGCGGCAAAGGTACGGTTTCATCCAGACTAAAGCAGTCTCGCTGCAAGCGCAAATGTACGGGATCTGCGCGTAGCCAATATGCCTCACCCACTTCCAAGCCATCAGCAGCGACTGCAATTGCAGCAATTGGATAATCTCCTACAAACGGCACGTCATATTGATCACAGACCACAGCCTCTAAAGCTTGATCTAGTGTTTTTATTTGTCCCATTGCAAGCAAGCAAGCCAAAGCGCTTCCGCTATGCAAGGCCAACATTTGATGATCAAGTAAACAATCTACCGTTAATTTCACGCAAATTTCTTAATAAAATTAGTCTCTTTATTCTACTGGCAACCGGTACAATCTGGGCAGATATTCGGCAAAAATCTTGCAAACAAGTACCTAATATCTCTAGTTGCCCCATTTTTAATTAAGAATTTTTCCTGAAATTATTGATGGGTAATGTAATGCCTAAAAAAATTTAATTTTAGTTGTGGTGATGAAAAATAGAGAGTATAAATTTAGATGTTGTAACGAAGTAAAAGCTCAGAAAGTTCACTGTAACTGGGAGATGCTTATCGAGACTTCAAAAACAGATTATATTTAGCAAAACCTCTGCCAGAATTTGATTGCTGGCAATATCGGCATCCCATAAGCCGAAGATAAACGTCGCGCTTATGCGGCGTTGTCAATTGATCTTTCCAAAGATAAAAGTAAAATTTATTAAAAAATTTAGGTGATTCGGATGGATAAACAAGAAGTTGCAATTTTTGCAGGGGGCTGTTTTTGGTGTACGGAGCCGGTATTTAGCCAGCTAAAAGGCGTAAGCGCAGTTATATCTGGTTACATTGGCGGGCACACGCAAAACCCCACTTATAAAACCATCGGTGAAGGTAATACAGGCCATGCTGAAGCGATACAAATAAGTTTTGATAACCAGAAAATTAGTTTTGAAACTTTACTGGAAATTTTCTTTGTATCACACGACCCAACCACGCCCAACCGTCAAGGTAATGATATCGGCACCCAGTATCGTTCAGCAGTGTTTTGTCAAAGTGCCGCACAATATGAGGCCGCGGAAAAAATGATAGCCTCGCTAAATGCTGCTCATGTATTTAACGCCGCCATCGTGACTGAGATCTATGGCGCCGAAAGATTTTATGCTGCGGAAGATTATCATCAGTACTTTTTTGCTAACAACCCCAATCAACCCTATTGCCTAGCGGTAGCTGCACCTAAATCTGCAAAGGTCCGAGAAAAATACGCGGATTTAATTAAGAGCGGCTATTAGCGATTGTTTTAGTTAAGACTTCGCAGCCAACTTCTTTCTTGGTCAGGCGACAATCTAGAGCAATTTCACCAGAAGCTTAATGCAAACTTACTTCTGCCAAGCATCTCGCAAGGTGACTGTTCGGTTAAACACCGGCTTACCAGATTGACTGTCTAGACTGTCAGCCACAAAGTAACCATGGCGTTCAAATTGGAATTTATCTTCTGGTTGAGCGTCTTTCAGGCTAGGTTCTAATTGAGCGATGACGCCTTTAATTGAATCAGGATTAATGTCATTCAGGTAGTTTGTATCACCGGCACCTGGATGTGCGGTTTTAAATAAGCGATCATACAAGCGCACTTCAGCGGCATAAGCATGGTCAACAGAAACCCAGTGAATATTACCTTTGACTTTCACACTGTCAGAACCTGGAGTCCCAGACTTTGTTTCAGGAAGATATTCGCAATGCACCACGGTGACATTGCCTTCAACATCTTTCTCGCATCCGGTACATTTGACTACATAGCCATAACGCAGACGCACCATGCCTTCTGGTGTTAAACGGAAAAAGCCTTTACTCGGCACTTCCATAAAATCTTCACGCTCAATCCATAATTCTTTGGTAAGGGGTACCACGCGCTTGCCGAGCTCAGGTTTTAAGGGGTGATTAGGCGCAAAACAATCTTCGGTTTGATTGACAGCGTAGTTATCAATTACCAATTTAATCGGATCAAGTACCGCAATGCGTCTCTCCGATGCGTCATTTAACACTTCACGCATACAATCTTCAAGGATTGTGTATTCTATCCAAGAGTCGGCTTTTGACACACCAATACGATCGGTAAATAATTTAAAACCAGCCGCTACATAACCACGACGACGGGAACCAGCAATGGTAGGCAAACGTGGATCATCCCAACCGTTGACGTGCTTATTTTCAACCAACTCAATCAATTTACGTTTTGAGAGCATCACATAAGTGAGATTTAAGCGCGCAAATTCATATTGTTTAGGCAACGGATGCGCCAACAGACCTGCCTCTGCTAGACGCTCTAAAATCCAATCATAAAAAGGACGTTGATCTTCAAACTCTAGCGTGCAAATTGAATGCGTAACTTGCTCTAAGGCATCTTCAATTGGATGCGCAAAAGTATACATCGGATAGATGCACCAAGCATCGCCAGTATTGTGATGATGCGCACGTTTTATTCGGTACACGGCAGGATCACGCAAATTGATATTAGCAGAAGCCATGTCAATCTTTGCCCGTAAAATTAAGCTGCCGTCAGCATGTTTACCAGCGCGCATTTCTCGGAATAAACTTAAGTTCTCAGCTATCGAACGATCGCGCCATGGTGAGTTTTTTCCCGCTTCGGTCAGAGTGCCGCGGCTAATGCGCATTTCTTCAGCAGTTTGACTATCAACATAAGCATGACCGTATTCAATTAATGATTCGGCCGCACGGTACATAAAATCAAAGTAATTACTGGCAAAGTATAAATGAGAGCCCTTGCTAGTTTCCCAGTCAAAACCTAGCCACTTAACAGTATCAGTAATACTATCAACGTACTCTTGGCTTTCTTTTTCTGGATTTGTGTCATCAAAGCGCAAATGACAGACGCCGCCAAAATCTCGCGCTAAGCCAAAATTTAAAAAAATACTTTTGGCATGTCCAATATGCAAATATCCATTAGGCTCAGGTGGGAAGCGCGTACGAATTTTAGCTGAATCAAGCTGGCCTGTTGCGTGATGCGCTGCATCCCCGGGGCTACCTGCCCATTGACGATTTTTGTATACAGCCTGCTCTAAATCTTTTTCAATAATGGCACGGATAAAGTTAGAACCAATCGGAACAGGCGTTTTTTCTGCGGACATAAGAATGCTTTAATAGATTAGTGGTAAATATACCTGTTATTTTACACGCTTGCACCGAAAAAACCTTGTATCAACTGTGCCAAATGACGATGATTTCTATCATATTCCTTGTGCTAAACTTCTCAATCATATGAACACACATACTTTCTCAATCTTAAGATTGCTTGTCGACGGAAAATTCCACTCTGGGGAAGCCATTGCGACGCAACTTAAAACCAGCCGAGCCACGGTTTGGAATGCGTTAAAAGATGCTGAAGCATTAGGGATAGAAGTTTTCTCAGTGCGAGGCAGGGGTTATAAATTACCCCAAGCAGTCACCCTATTAGATGAGAAAGCTATTATCAATGCCATCGGGGAGCAGCGTGCTTGGTTTAATTTAGAGGTGCACGATCATCTTGAATCCACCAATAGCTATTTAATGAAAAAAATTAGTGCTGGGCAAGCACATGCGACGTGTGTGGCAGCCAACTTTCAAAGTAAAGGGCGTGGTAGACGCGGTCGCAATTGGCAGGCGGGACTTGGAGCTAGCTTAACCTTTTCCCTGTTATGGCGTTTTCAATGTGGTGCATCAGCACTATCAGGGTTGAGTTTAGCAGTAGGCGTAGCCCTGATTCGTACGCTACACAGTCTAGGTGTGAGCCAAGCACAATTAAAATGGCCGAATGACGTGCTGATTGGGCGCGAAAAATTAGCTGGCATTTTAATTGAGCTGCAAGGGGACATGGAAGGACCAAGCGCTGCCGTCATTGGCATTGGGATTAATATAGATCTGCCAAAATCAGTTAAACAAAATATAGACCAACCCGTAACCGACTTGGCAAGCGTCATGACGCAAGAGATTAACCCTAATGAATTACTAGGTGAGCTGCTAAAAAATTTAGCAGCTGTACTTAAAGAATTTGAACAGCAAGGTTTTGCTCACGTGCGTGATGAGTGGATTAAACACCATGCCTATCACCAGCAAGCGGTAAGAATGCTTCACCCCGATGGCCGAGAAACACATGGCACCGTAATTGATGTAGCTGAAGACGGCATTTTATTAGTTAGAACGGCACTCGGTGAACAGCGATTTTCATCAGGTGAAATTAGTTTGCGTAGTGTTTAATGATAGCAACTAACGCTCAACTCCTGGCCATAGACGCAGGTAATAGTCGCCTTAAATGGGGGTTATTTGATGTATCTGGTGAGATATTAGCCTCTGGTGCTTGCGTGAATTCCGAACTTAGCAACTTAGAGTTGCCTAACGCGACACGGGTGATTATTTCTAATGTGGCGGGCACTGAAATCGCAACACAACTAAAATTACTATTAGACAATAGGCGTAATATTCACTGGGCGCATGCAGAGGCCATAGCCTGCGGCGTAATCAACCAATATGAAGAGCCTTCTTCACTCGGAACTGACCGTTGGGCAGCTTTAATAGCTGCATGGCAATTAAAAAAATCACCCTGTGTGGTAATAAATGCTGGCACTGCCGTCACTATAGATGCTTTAAGTAGCGACATGATCAGTAACCAAGGTGTGTTTGTAGGTGGGCTTATTTTGCCGGGATTAGATCTAATGCTAAGCAGTTTGGATACCGGCACTGCACAACTACCTAAATTCAAGCAAGATAATTCTTCAACGAAGCCAATAGAAATCTTCGCAAACAATACTTCAGATGCCATGCAAGCTGGGGTGCTTAATGCGGTGCTAGGGGCAATTGTACGCATGAAAATGTCACTACAAATAGAAAGCCAGCAAATACCTTTCATTCTGATAAGCGGTGGCAATGGCCCAACCATTGCGAGACATTTGCAAAATGATTCAACCCTATCGGTTTTTGCGATTGAGAATTTGGTATTACAAGGCTTATATCAACTGGATCTGTTTAGGCAAAGCAAGCAGGCATGAAAATATTGATTTGGCTTTTAGTGCTAATTAATTTAAGTCTATTAGTATTTTTTAATTCAGACCTTGTGTTACCAAGTACCACAACGATATCGCGACGCGAAATATATCCTGAAAAGATTCGGCTTTTATCATCTGAGCAAATAGCTGTTTTACCTAAACGCATGGAAAGTTTAGCAGGCTCTTCGCCACCAACAACGATGGTATGTTTTGTATGGGGTAACTTTTCTGCTAACAACATCAGTGCGGCACAAAGTGCATTAACAAAGTTAGGGATTGAAGCCTCCAGAATAACCCCCGTTAAACTCTCATTAAGAAACCTATCTGAACAACAGCTATCAGCAGTCAAACAACTGAAATCTAAATTTCTACAGACTGACCTCAATCAAGTAACTTGCCCTTAGTTTAACTTGGGAAAAGCTTACCGGGATTCAATATATTATTTGGGTCAAAAGTGAGCTTGAGTGACTTCATTAAATTCATGGTAGTTGCGTCAATTTCACGTGTAATAAAAGGGCGCTTAGCCATACCCACGCCATGCTCACCGGACAGCGTACCCTGCAACGACAACACCAGACTAAACACCTCATCTAGACACTGATAAGCGCGCACCATTTCATCAGCATTATCTGGATTAACCAGTAAATTGACATGTATATTGCCATTGCCTGCATGGCCGAAATTTACATTGGCAATATTGTACTGAGCTGCCAGTTTCTCTAACCCAGTTAACAATTCTGGCAAATGCGAAACCGGTACCGCAATATCTTCATTAATTTTTTTAGGCGCAATGTCTTTAAGAAGTGGAGACAATGCTTTGCGTGCCGCCCATAGCGCTTTGGTATCAACAGCAACTTTAGCCTCAATCAAACCATCCACCTGACAGGCTTCTAAAATAGCAGTGGTCGCTTCAGCAATCTCTTGCTGCGCACCATCAACCTCAATCATTAGGTAAGCACGCGCTTTTTCTGGTAATAGATTTTTATGTCGGCCACGAATTAAATTAAGCGCGCCATTATCCAAAAATTCTAAGGCACTTGGCGTATAAGGCTGCGCCATAATAGCAGCGATTGCATGGGCACAGCTTTTAGTATCGACAAACTCAGCCGTGAGTCCGCCGGAATATTTTGGTAATGGCGTCAGTTTCAGCGTAGCTTCACAAATCACTGCAAGCGTACCTTCTGAGCCAACTAGTAAACGTGTTAAATCGTAACCAACGACACCTTTGCTTGTATAGCAACCAGTGCGAATAATATCCCCACTGCCGGTCACAGCCTTTAGACCAAGTACATGATCACGTGCTACGCCGTATTTCACTGCGTGCGGACCAGCAGCGCAAGTCGCTAGGTTGCCACCTACGCTACAATAAGCCGCACTCGAGGGGTCTGGCGGCCAAAAGAAACCCACTCCTTTAATCTTATCTTGCAACTCTTGATTAAGCACACCAGGCTCTACAATCGCCATACGATTGTCCGGATCTATACTTAATATCTTGTTCATCCGCTCTAATGAAAGCGCTACACCACCAAGCTCTGGCACGCTGCCTCCAGCAGTACCTGTTCCACGCCCGCGAGGCACCACAGGCACTTGATACTGATTACATAAATTAATAACAATCTGTACTTCGAGTATAGTCAGTGGAAAAATCACAGCTATAGGCGCATGGTAATTACGAGAATTATCATAGGCGTAGGCATAACAATCAATGGGGTCTGTGTAAAAGCGCTCAGCCGGAAATTCTCGGCCAAGTGCTTGGATTAGATCTGCTGACATACGAATTAACGCTTTTTAATATACAAGTCGGTAATCGTACCCTCTTTCATTTCAGCAGCAAAGCAAACAGTCTCAGATAAAGTAGGATGAGGATGGATGGTCAAACCCAAGTCATGCGCATCAGCGCCCATCTCGATAGCCAATACAGTTTCCGCTAGCAACTCCCCAGCATTCACGCCAACAATACCCGCACCGATTAAACGATGCGTAGCTTTATCAAAAATCAATTTGGTAGAGCCCTCTGTTCGCCCAACAGACAAGGCACGGCCACTTGCAGCCCATGGAAATGCAGCCTTTTCATACTCAATTCCCTTAGCTTTAGCTTCAATTTCAGTTACACCAGCCCAAGCAATTTCAGGATCTGTATAGGCGACTGATGGAATAGTCAGTGCTTGGAATTCAACTTTATGTCCTGCAATCACTTCCGCAGCCACCTTACCTTCATGTGTCGCTTTGTGCGCCAGCATTGGTTGGCCCACGATGTCTCCAATAGCAAAAATATGTGGAACATTGGTACGCATTTGCTTATCGACATTGATGAAGCCCCACTCATTAACTGCGACACCAGCGTTCTCCGCCCCTATGTTCTTACCATTCGGGCGGCGGCCAATTGAAACTAAGACACGATCATAAATTTGTACTTCTTTAGGTGCAGACTCGCCCTCAAAGCTAACATGTATGCCATCTTTTTTGGCATCGATTTTAGCAACTTTAGTCAACAGCATAATATTCTCGAAGCGCTTTTCCATCCGTTTATGTAGCGGGCGAACCAAATCACGATCGCAACCTTGTATTAGGCCATCGGTAAATTCAACAATACTGACTTTAGTGCCTAGGGCGTCATAGACGGTCCCCATTTCTAAGCCAATAATGCCTCCACCGATAACCAACATACGCTTAGGAATATCTGCCAACGCTAATGCGCCAGTCGAATCCATGATACGTTCATCATCCGCCGCTCCAGGAAATTTAGTCGCTTGCGAACCCGCGGCAATAATGGCGTTATCAAAACCCACTGTGATTATTTTTCCATCAGTACCAGTGACTGCTATTTGATTAGGTCCAGTAAATTGACCCATACCTTGAAGCACAGTCACAGCACGTTGTTTGGCCATAGCTGCTAAGCCGCCAGTCAACTTGCCCACCACATCATTGGCTTTCCAATTACGCAGTTGCTCAAGATCAATTTTAGGCGCACTAAAGCTGACCCCATGATACGCAGTTTCTTCCGCCTCAGTAATCACTTTAGCGGTATGCAATAAAGCTTTAGAAGGAATGCAGCCTACATTTAGGCAAACGCCACCCAACGTATCATAACGCTCAATCAACACCACTTTTTTACCTAAATCTGCAGCGCGAAACGCTGCGGTGTAACCACCAGGCCCGCTACCAAGAACGACAACTTCGGTATGCAAGTCACTCGCAACCTGTGGTTGGGAGCTGGGAGATGATTTAGGGATTTGCGCTGGAGATGACGGTGCTATAGTTGGTGTAATAGCGGCAAAAGCACTAGATACAACAATTTTTGTAGCGACTAGCTCTTCTATTAAGAGCATCAAGCTGCCTTTTGCCACTTTATCACCGACTTTAACTTTAATCTCTTTCACCACGCCTGCTTGCGCAGATGGAATATCCATAGACGCTTTATCAGACTCTACCGTTATCAGTGAGTCTTCCTTAGCGATAACATCCCCTAGTTTAACTAGTATTTCAATGACATCGACGCTATCAAAGTTACCAATATCGGGCACTAAAACTTCAACTAAATTACTCATGTTTACCCTTACAGTAACAATCTACGAACGTCAGACAACATCATGCGCATATGACTGGTAAAACGCGCGCCATCTGCACCATCAATCACGCGGTGATCATAGGATAATGACATAGGCAGAATTAATCTAGGCTCAAATATTTTGCTTTTTGGATCATAAACTGGCTGCATAGAGGATCGTGACACTCCTAAAATTGCAACCTCTGGACAATTAATAATTGGCGTAAACATAGTTCCACCAATACCGCCTAGACTAGAAATAGTGAAACATCCGCCTTGCATCTCTTCAATTTTGAGCTTACGTTCACGCGCCTTGCCTGAAAGCTCACCTAAATCACGCGCGATATCAAGCACATCTTTCTGATGCACATCGCGCACTACAGGAACAACCAAACCATCAGGCGTGTCGCATGCAAAGCCTACATTGAAGTAGTCTTTGAGGATTAAACTGTCACCATCAGGAGATAGTGAAGCATTAAAGTTCGGATAAGCTTTGAGGGCATTAACTGAAGCTTTGATCAAAAATGCCAACATTGTTAATTTAACGCCACGTTTTTCAGCCTCAGCCTGCATCGACTTACGAAACTCTTCCAGATCGGTAATGTCCGCTTCATCAAACTGCGTGACATGCGGTGCCGTGACCCAATTGCGGTGCAAGTTGGCTCCAGAAAGTTTTTTGATGCGTGATAGCGGTTTAAGTGAGATTTCACCGAACTGACTGAAATCGATGACAGGCATTGGTAACGCAGCGAGACTGCTGACACCAGCGCCCATATTCTCGGTACGTGGCTTAGCCAACTCACCTTTGACATAAGCTTGCACATCCTTAGGTAAAATTCTGTTTTTAGCCGCACTACCTTGCACAAATGCTAAGTTCACGCCTAACTCACGGGCGAATTTACGTACAGATGGGCTGGCATGTGACAACTTACCAGTTGCGACCACTAAGCTTTCTCCAACTGGCACAGGCATTTTCGCTGGTGCGATAGTTTTTGGTGGTTCTGGCGCTGGTCGAGTTGGCTCAGGTATAGTTGCCGCGACTGGCTTTGGAACTACTGGCGCTGAAACAATTACCGCTGCCGGTTTAGCCGCTGCATCGCTAACATCCATGCTTAAAATAACTCCACCCTGCGCCACCTTATCGCCGACCTTGATTTTTATTTCTTTTACTACACCAGCGAATGGTGAGGGGATATCCATCGAAGCTTTATCCGACTCAACGGTAATAAGCGAGTCTTCTTTGGCAATATTATCACCAGCTTTTACTAAAACTTCAATCACATCCACACTATCAAAATTACCAATATCGGGGACGAAAATGTCTTGAATTGCCATGTTTGCGTCTCCTTAAACTGTGGTTGGGTTAGGCTTATTAGCGTCTAACTTATATTTTTTGATGGCTGAAGTAACTTGTGAAGCGGCAATTTTATCCTCGTCTGCCAATGCTTTTAGCGCGGCAACTACAACATAGTAACGATCGACCTCAAAGAACGCACGTAGTGCTTCGCGACTATCAGAACGACCGTAACCATCCGTACCCAAAGCAACAAACTTACCTGGTACAAAACCAGCAATTTGTTCAGCAAATGCTTTCATATAGTCAGTAGATGCAATAGTTGGCCCTTGTGAGGCTTTCATTGCTTCCGCCACAAAGCTTAATCTTTGTGGCTTTTCTGGATTAAGCATATTCCAGCGCTCAGCATCAAGGCCATCACGACGCAACTCATTAAAGCTAGTCACGCTCCATACATCAGCAGATACATTCCAATCAGTCGCCAATAGCTCGGCTGCAGCAATCACTTCACGCAAAATCACACCACTACCCATCAACTGCACTTTTTCGCCCTTAACCTTTGATTTACTAAAGCTGTACATCCCTTTAAGGATATGCGCTTCAATGCCTTTAGGCATTTCTGGATGAGTGTAATTTTCATTCATCAAGGTAATGTAGTAGTAAACATCTTCTTGATTTTGCACCATGCGGCGCAAGCCTTCTTGAATAATTACCGCCAATTCATAAGCAAAGGTTGGGTCATAGGAAATACAATTAGGAATGGTGGCCGACATCAAGTGGCTATGACCATCTTCATGTTGCAAACCCTCGCCGTTCAAAGTCGTACGACCGGCGGTGGCGCCGAGCAAGAAACCGCGCGCGCGTGAATCACCTGCAGCCCAAGCTAAGTCTCCAATACGCTGGAAACCAAACATAGAATAGAAAATATAGAATGGGATCATCTGCACGCCAGTAACGCTGTATGAAGTCGCAGCGGCTATCCAACTTGAGAATGATCCAGCCTCATTAATCCCTTCCTCCAAAATTTGTCCATCTTTTTGTTCTTTGTAGTACATAACCTGATCAGAATCCATCGGCTCATACAACTGGCCTTGGCTGGCGTAAATCCCGAGCTGACGGAACATACCCTCCATACCAAAAGTACGCGCTTCATCTGGTACGATCGGCACTACGAACTTGCCAATTTCTTTGTCGCGCACTAAGGTCGACAAAATACGTACAAAAGCCATTGTGGTTGAGATTTCACGATCACCGCTAGATACCAGCATATTTTCAAATGCTGAAAGGGGCGGTATAGTTAGTTCATTACCTTTACGTCGACGTGTTGGAACTGAGCCCCCCATAGCGGCACGACGCTCAGCCATGTAAAGCATTTCTGGCGTGTCTGCAGTTGGTTTATAGAAAGACAAGCTTTCTACTTGTTCATCAGTAATTGGCAAATCAAAACGGTCTCTAAATGCCTTGAGTGAAGTCAAGTCCATACTTTTTTGTTGGTGAGTCGTGTTTTGTCCTTCACCAGCATTGCCCATACCATAACCTTTAACCGTTTTAGCTAAAACCACAGTTGGCTGACCTTTATGGTTCACCGCGGCATGATAAGCGGCATACACTTTATGTGGGTCATGACCACCACGGTTCAGACGCCAAATATCTTGATCACTCATGGCAGCGACCATTTCTTTTAATTCAGGGTACTTACCAAAGAAATGCTCACGTGTATAAGCGCCACCTTTGGCTTTAAAGTTTTGGTAATCGCCATCCACACACTCTTCCATGCGTTTTTTCAGCAAACCATCTTTATCCATCGCCAATAGAGGATCCCAATAAGAACCCCATATTACCTTTAATACATTCCAGCCAGAGCCGCGGAAATCTGATTCCAATTCTTGAATAATTTTACCGTTACCTCGCACAGGGCCATCTAGACGCTGCAAGTTACAGTTCACTACAAAAATCAAGTTATCCAGTTTTTCACGTGAAGCCAATGATATTGCACCTAATGATTCAGGTTCATCCATCTCACCATCACCACAAAAAACCCATACTTTACGGTCGCTAGTATCCGCAATGCCACGATCATGGAGGTATTTCAGAAAACGCGCTTGATAAATACCAGTAATTGGTCCCAAGCCCATGGACACGGTTGGGAACTGCCAGAAGTCAGGCATCAACCAAGGATGAGGATAACTAGGCAATCCATTGCCACCAGTTTCTTGGCGGAAGTTCGTCAATTGCTCTTCAGTAATACGGCCTTCTAGAAACGCACGCGCATAAACACCTGGAGAAGAGTGACCTTGGAAGTAAACACAATCGCCCCCGAAATTTTCATTCGTAGCGCGGAAGAAATAATTAAATGCCGTGTCATACAAAGTGGCTGCGGATTGGAAGCTGGCAATATGCCCTCCAACACCGGGCGATTTCTCATTAGCACGCAACACGGTCATAATCGCATTCCATCTAACCAAAGCGCGAATGCGACGCTCCATATCAGGATTACCAGGCAAACGTTGTTGCAAATGGGTAGGAATGGTATTCACATAAGCGGTAGTCGCGCTATATGGTAGGTTACTACCAGAGCGGCGCGCTTTATCAATCATCGCCTCCAGTAAAAAGTGAGCACGCTCCGTGCCTTCATTTTCAATAACAGCGGTAAGTGCATCAAGCCACTCTTGGGTTTCTTGACTATCTATATCTGGCATCAATGACATTCAGTTAGTGCTCCATATGGCTAGATTGTGTAAATTTACTTACGCGTAATTGAGTATAATAAATAATAAACTTTAATCCAGCGGGTCTGAAATAGGTCGCGCGCTCATGCAACCTAGGTAAGTTTCAAAAGTCATAGTGTGGCTTTTTTAGTAGTTTTGGTCAAGTTATAGTAACGATTTTAGAGGATTTAACACTTATATCTTATACATAATCTATGTGTTTTATATAAGACTTAAAGGATAACAAATGTCAGTAAAATTAACACAAAATGCAGCAACTGCCTGTGAAAATTCATTAAAAGATGAAAAACATATACTTTTCGTACTGACCGAAACTGAAGAAAAAGAGCTGGCTTTTGGCAAAAATCTTCATAGCAAACTACTTCGCACTAAAGGTGAATATAAGGATTTAGCTAAATCGCCATTAACAGTAGATTTAAATAGCACTGCGGTAGCAAGTTTTGTGGTGTTAGGTGACAAACTGAATATGTTTCAAAAGCACACCTTATTGTGCAAAGCATTAAAACCTTTATTAAGCGAGCATCCTGAAAATGTCGCTATTTGTGTGTTTGGGGATGCCGAAACGCGCGAGGCAAATGCTTGTGCGAGCTATTATGTAACATTAGTCAATGCAACTGAATTACCCAGTCACAAGAAAGATAAAAAAGCAGTGGCCTTAAAAAACATCAGCATATACGGCTATCAAGCAGCGCATGATTATGGATATGTGAATGCCCGCGTAGCTGGCAATGCCTTGTGTCGCCAACTAACTATTACGCCACCGAATGCATTAACACCAACGATATACCGTGAAAAAATTGCTGCTTTGGCTAAAGCACATGGCTGGGCACATGAAGAATTCGACATGCCAGCCCTAAAGAAAATGGGCGCAGGTGCTTTCTATGCCGTGGGTCAAGGCTCTATGCCTCAAGATGCTGCCATTGTGCATCTAAGCTACACACCTAAGCTAGCGCAAAAGCATGTGGCCTTGGTAGGTAAAGGCATTTGCTTTGATACTGGCGGACATAACCTAAAACCAGCAAAATATATGCAGGGCATGCATGAAGACATGAACGGCTCAGCAGTTGCTTTAGGCATCATGCTGGCGGCCAGTCAAATGCAACTGCCCATTAAGCTTGATTGCTGGTTGGCAATTGCACAAAACCATATCGGCCCTGATGCCTACAAACAAAATGATGTGGTCATCGCACTTAACGGCACTAGTATAGAAATTGTACATACCGATGCCGAAGGCCGCATGGTGCTAGCAGATACATTGACATTGGCTAGTCGCGAAAAACCAGACACCATTTTAGACTTTGCAACACTGACTGGCAGCATGGTGGCAGCCTTGGGTGATAGAATGAGCGGTGTCATTAGCAACAGTCCACAACTGGCATGCCAAGCGGTAGGTGCTGGCAACGCAGCAGGAGAACGCGTGGTGGCATTTCCATATGACGATGATTACGACTGCGATTTAGACAGTGACATCGCCGATATCAAGCAATGCACCTTAGACGGTGGCGGCGACCACATTTTAGCTGCACGCTTTCTCGGTAAATTTATCGAAAACGATATCATTTGGCTGCATACCGATTTATCTTCTGCTCATCGCAAAGGCGGACTCGGTGCTGTGGATAGCAACACCAATGGCTTTGGCGTCGGTTTTGGGTTGGAACTTTTAAGTAAAATATTGCAACAATAATTAAGCAGGGCAACTAAAACCTATGCACGAGCGAGAGGAAAGGCTATTGATCTGGTAGCTTAATGGGGAGCAGTTAACCCACAAATCTAATTTTGTCATAAACATGTCATAATATAAAACTATTATTGTTTACTGTTAAAACAGTTTATAAACTTTGATGGAGATATCATGAACAAAACACTCGTTAAATCTATGCGTATTGCGGCTTTAATCGCTGTAGCATTCGCAACTTCACATGCATCTGCTGCTGAAAAAGTCATTGCAATAGATGGCTCAAGCACTGTATATCCAATTTCTGAAGCCATGGCTGAAGAATTTCAAAAAATACAAAAAGTAAAAGTAACTGTAGGTGAATCTGGAACTGGAGGCGGCTTTAAAAAATTCTGTCGTGGTGAAACAGACATTTCTGATGCATCACGTCCAATCGCACAAAAAGAAATGGATGCTTGTAAAGAAGCTGGCATTCAGTATATAGAATTACCAATCGCTTATGATGCACTGACTGTAGTTGTAAACTCAAAAAATGATTGGGTGAAAAGCTTAACTGTTGAGGAATTAAAAAGCATTTGGAAACCGGGTTCATCTGTGAAGAGCTGGAAGCAAGTCAACAGTACATACCCAGATAAAGCGTTGGGTTTATTCGGCCCAGGTACAGCATCAGGTACATTTGATTACTTTACAGAAGCAGTTAATGGTAAAGCTAAAGCTAGTCGCACAGACTACACACCATCAGAAGATGATAATGTCTTAGTTCAAGGTGTTTCAGGTAACGTTGGCGGTATGGCTTACTTTGGTTATGCTTATTACGAAGCCAATAAAGATAAATTAAGAGCGATTCCAATTATTGCAAAAGATGGTTCCCCAGCAGTAATGCCTTCAGCAGCAGCAGTTAAAGATGGTACTTACCAACCACTTTCACGCCCACTGTTCATTTACGTGAATGCAACGGCAGCAGCATTTAAACCTGAAGTAAAAGCATTTGTTAATTTCTATTTAGAAAACGCACCAAAATTAGTAACTGAAGTTGGGTATGTAGAATTACCAGCTGAAGATTACGTCGCAGTTAAAGCGCACTACAAAGCGATGAAACCAGGTACTGGTTTCGCTGGTAAAAATGAAGTGGGCATTAAAATTAAAGACTTAATTAATAGAATTAAATAAGCTAAGTAAGATAAAAAGGGGCAGGTAATCCCGCTCCTTTTTTTAATAAGTACTATTATCAAACAACTATACCTAGTTACAATCATATAAGTCCTAATATGAACACTGCTACTACTATGCCAAACAACATGATGAATTTGACCATTAGCACGCGTTTAGCTAAAAATTTACGCAGGAATTTTAAAGAGCGCGTGATAGAGCTCATCTTAATGTTAGCCGCACTGTCTGCTGTATTTACTACATTTGCAATTGTTGCAATTCTCTTATATGAATCTTTTGGCTTCTTCAAAGCCATTTCATTAGTCGAGTTTTTCACCGGCACAGAGTGGACACCGTTATTTGAAGATGCACACTACGGCATCATGCCATTAATAGCTGGCACACTGACTACTTCAGCTATTGCTTTGGCAGTTGCTGTTCCTATAGGTACTATTGGCGCTATTTATCTATCTGAGTTTGCTTCACATAAAACGCGTGAAATAACAAAGCCAATTTTAGAACTATTAGTCGGCGTACCAACCATTGCCTTTGGTTACTTTGCCCTTCTATTTGTCACCCCGATGTTGCAAAAAATATTTCCATCACTACCTGGCTTTAACATGCTTAGTGCCGGACTAGTGATGGGGGTAATGATTATTCCTTACATTTCATCGGTAGCTGAAGATGCGATGCGTGCCGTACCGATGAGTATGCGCGAAGGCTCTTATGCCATGGGTGCAACCCGCTTTCAAACCGCAGTCAGAGTTGTTACCCCTGCCGCAACATCTGGCATTGTAGCGGCATATATTTTGGCTATTTCGCGCGCAGTGGGTGAGACTATGGTGGTAGCGGTCGCAGCGGGCCAGCAACCAAGTTTAACTTTCAACCCAATGGATGGTGCTGCTACGATTACAGCCTACATTGTGCAAGTGGCAATGGGTGACCTACCTCACGGCAGTATAGGGTATCAAAGTATATTTGCCGCAGGGTTAGTCTTATTTTTGATGACCTTAGGCTTTAATATTATTGGTCATGTAGTGCGAAAGAAATATACGGAGAAATACTAATGGCTTTGCAAACCTCTCAAACAAAAGCCTCCGTGCTCAATAACTTGGATGCTGTGCGAGCGATGATACGCCGCCACAAACGTAATGACATCCTGTTTGCAGCCATCGGTTTAATTGCGTTAATGATTGGTTTATTGACTCTACTGACCCTATTTATTCAGCTCGTGTCTGATGGTTATCCGCGGTTTAATCTGCAGTTCTTTAGCGACTTCCCATCACGCAGACCTGGCAGTGCAGGAATACTTACCGCTTGGGTTGGCTCACTCCTAGTAATGTTAGTGACATTTTTTACAGCAGTGCCTGTAGGGGTGGGTGCAGGTGTCTATTTGGAAGAGTATGCGCCTAAGAATTGGCTTTCTGATTTAATCGAAATTAACGTTTCTAATCTCGCTGGCGTGCCATCCATCATTTACGGCTTGCTGGCGCTAGGTTTATTTGTATATGGGTTGGGTTTAGGACATAGCATATTAACTGCCGGCTTAACCTTAGGTCTATTAATTCTGCCAATCATTATTGTATCTACCCGTGAGGCCATACGTGGCATCCCAGTAGCCATTCGTGAAGCCGCCTATGCAGTGGGGGCGACTAAGTGGCAGGTAGTGAGTGACCATATTGTGAAATATTCACAGGGCGGTATTTTAACGGGCGTCATTATTGGTATGTCACGGGCTATAGGTGAAACTGCACCGATTATCACCATCGGCGCGCTCACTTTTATTGCATTCTTACCACCCTCACCTATTTCCGATGTTGCACCCTACTTAAACTTTGAATGGCTGAACTCTGGTTTTACTGTATTACCTATTCAAATGTTTAACTGGCTATCACGTCCCGATCACGCATTTCATATTAATGCAGCAGCTACGGGGGCCATTATTATTGTGGTGACATTAATGATGAATGGCACAGCAATTTACTTGCGTTACAAAATTCGTAAAAACATTAAATGGTAAGCATTAACGGTTTTTTGAACCTAATAAAACTTAATATTAAAAGAGATCTTCATGGTTAATAATCCAACACCACTAAAAGCTGAATCAAAAGACCTTAACTTTTATTATGCTAATGGTCATCAAGCACTTAAAAGTGTAAATATGCCGATTTATGAAAATAAAATCACGGCATTAATTGGTCCTTCTGGTTGTGGGAAATCTACATATTTACGTTGCTTTAACCGTATGCATGATTTGTACCCTGGTAATAAGTACGAAGGTCAAATCGTGATGCATCCTGATAACACAAATATCTTGGCGCATGGTGTTGACGCAATTGAAGTGCGTATGCGCATAAGCATGGTATTTCAAAAACCAAACCCATTTCCTAAATCAATCTTTGAAAACGTCGCTTATGGCTTACGTGTTCGCGGTGAAAAGAACAAACGTACAGTAGCTGATAAAGTGGAAGAAGCGCTTAAAGGCGCGGCGCTATGGAATGAAGTAAAAGATCGCCAACAGGATTTAGCGTTTAACCTATCTGGCGGTCAGCAACAACGCTTATGTATTGCCCGTGCGTTAGCTACTGACCCTGAAATTATGTTATTCGACGAACCAACATCAGCGTTAGATCCCATTGCGACAGCTAATATTGAAGAGCTAATGAGTGAACTGCGCCATAAGTTGACCATTTTAGTGGTGACGCATAACATGCAACAGGCGGCGCGTATCTCAGATTACACGGCTTATATGTATTTAGGCGAAATGATGGAGTATGGTGATACCGATACCATTTTCACACGCCCTGTCCGTAAAGAAACTGAAGATTACATTACGGGTAAGTTTGGTTAAATCTAAACAGTTTTAGCACACGAAAAAAAGCCAGCATAGCTGGCTTTTTTCATCTATTCATTAACAATTAAAATAATTAACTCAACATTAAATCCTGCTTAGCTTTATCTAAGTCAATGACGGTGACATTCGCATCACCTAACTGCTCATAAAAATTAACCATGCGCACTGCTTGTACTTTTGCTGTCCATTTTTCTAATGCATACTCTTTTGCACTGCACCCAAGCGCCAACCTTTCCTCTGGGTATATCAATAAATGATGTACCTTCTCTGAAAAATCTAATGTACTTTCAGCGGAGATTAAAGCACCACGTCCATTAATTAAAATTGAAGCTGTACCAAGCTCAGCAATCGCTACGACAGGTGTACCTTGTGCCATAGCCTCTAAGATCACCAATCCTTGGGTTTCGCTTTTAGAAGCAAATACAAATACATCAGCAGACTGATAACAAGCATTAAGCTCGGTATTACGATCTAAATAGCCAATAAACATCACATTATTTTCTAACCCCAGGGTTTTAGTAAGTTTATGTAAACTTGCTTCAGCAGGCCCTTCCCCAGTAATTACTAGTAAAATATCAGGACACTCATCAACCAGAACTTTTGTCATCCACAATAAAAAATCAATATTTTTCTCAAAGGCAACACGACCAACATAAAGCAGAATTGATCTATCTGGATCAATGCCGTACTTCATTCGAAATGCCTTCCCGTCTGCCTGATCAAAACTATGATCTTGCAAGCCTGTTGGTATGACCTGGGCCTCGGCTTTTACGCCGTAACTTCTCAAAACATCTAACATTGGTTTTGAAGGTGCCACGATAGCACTTACAGCATTACACTGTTTTTTAGAGATCATCCTTGCAATACCACGCGCCATAAATTGTGGCATCCAGGGCAGATAATGGTGTAAGTAATCCTCAAAAAAAGTGTGATAAGTTTCTATGCACGGGATATTAAGTTTGCGGGAAAACGTCAACCCCAAGTAATGAGCAATAAATGGGGTATGTATATGGATCATGTCATAATTTTCATTATGAAGTGACGGTAACAACTTCATTGCTTCGCCATACTTCATTAATTTGTCTTCAGGGTCGAAGTAAATGCTGCGTGCGGGCACGCGCTTAATCCATGACTCATCGACCGTCTCAACATGGTAGTCTGGTGCTATTAAATGCACTTCATGACCTAGTATTTGCATTTGTTCTACAAAGGTTCTAATGGAGGTTGATACACCATTTACCCGTGGAAAATAAACGTCTGAGATAAAAAGTATTTTCATTTTTTTAATAGCCATTTCCATGTGTTTAATTTTAGGTCATTAATATAATCAATTAGTTAATAAACAATAGCGACTAATTATGACAACTAGATGAATATGACACTTAAAATAACTGCCCTCGAATAAAGCGTATTACACAGCAATAGTGATTGTCACCAAACAATCAAGTAAATGTCACATGAAATTCATGAAGTCGTGTCAAATTAACCTTCATGCAAATACCCTTGTTTATAAAAAAGTATTATTGGTGGCTACCTTGTTGCCTTTATTCAATTGATGCTAACGCATGGGGATTAATAACTCATTTGTATTTTGCTCAATCCTTGCTTTGGGCAATGCCCATGCTAGACCCTAGATTGCAAAATATCATCAAGCGTTTCCCAGAGCTAGTAATGGCTGGTGCCTGCTTGCCAGATCTTGCTATTATAAGTCATCGGTTTAGGCACACTCATCTATGGGAAAATGCTCATCAATTACTATTAAGTGCCAAAAGTGATGAGGAAACAGCCCTTGCCATTGGATATGCTAGCCATTTATATGTAGATGTGATTGCACATAACCATTTTGTACCTGCACATGAAGCTATGTGGCATAAAAATAACTTACTCACACATATCACCGCTGAATGGGCAATGGATGCTCACTTATCTGCCCACTTAAAAACTTCACCGCAACGCTTACTTACTGAACACAAAGTCCTAATTTCAAAGTTTATTTCACCGAATTTTAGATGCAGTGAAGCTTCGACCAACAGAGCCTTAAGTCGTCTAGCCTATTGGGATGGGATATTGCGCAGTGTAAAATTACCACACCTGATTTATGGCGTAGTATCTATGATAGATAGGCGTGTATTTAAGCACTTTGTATATTACGTTTCTAAAACGCAGATTGCCCTAGAAGATATAGGCACTGTGCTAAATGGTCAGAAGCCAGCCTTTGAACCTGAACTTAAAAATCTCAGCGTGCAACAACTCGATATTTGGCGTGAACAATGCCGTAGACATTTACATTTGTCACATCCACACCCGATTCAATACTTCGAACAAAATGCAAATATACACGCCGATTTAGTTTAGCTAACCTTAAAATTAGCATCCGACAAAGGTTTCATTTAATAGAATATAGTTTGAAAGATCAAGAAATTCATCGTTTACAAAAAAGCACGGCCGAATTGGTAGCTAGCCGCTGCAATTAAACCAGCACATGGAATAGTAAGTATCCATGCCCAAACAATACGAGAGGCTAATCCCCAGCGGACTGCCGACACCCGCCTTGAAAGTCCAACTCCGATAATCGCCCCTGTTATGGTGTGAGTGGTAGAAACAGGGATGCCCATAGAAGTAGCTATAAAAAGAGCAATTGCACCAGAGGTTTGTGCGCAGAAACCACCAGAGGGACGTATACGTGTTATCCCCATGCCCATAGTACGCACGATGCGCCAACCACCTAATAAAGTGCCCAGGGCCATAGCAATTTGGCAAGAAATCACTACCCAAAATGGAACATGAAAATCTCCTTGAAGATAGCCATTAGCATAAAGTAAAACCGCAATAATACCCATGGTTTTTTGCGCATCATTACCACCATGGCCTAAGCTGTAAAGCGAAGATGATGCAAACTGTAATTTGTTAAATGTACGTTCAGTTGGATATGGAGACGCTTTCTCGTACAACCACAATACACATACCATCAGCACTAACGCGAGAAGTAAGCCGAATAAAGGTGAAAGAATAATGGCAAGCGAAGTTTTAATTAGCCCTGAAGCAACGATTGCCCCAGTGCCTGCTTTGGAAACTCCCGCACCCACCAAACCGCCTACCAGCGCATGCGAAGAAGATGAAGGAATGCCGAACCACCAAGTTATTAAATTCCAAGAAATGGCACCACCTAGTGCACCAAAGATCACTGCATTATCAATAATTTCTTTAGAGATAATACCGCTGCCAACCGTATTAGCAACATGCAGACCAAAAAACAAAAAAGCAACTAAGTTAAAAAATGCCGCCCAAATTACAGCAGCTTGTGGCGTTAATAAGCGCGTTGATACCATCAGTGCAATCGAATTTGCAGCATCATGAAAGCCATTCATAAAATCAAAAACAAGGGCAACAAAGACGAGAAGCCCCATTATTAAAATCGCGTGATCCATTGACACTCTTTAAATTCTCTCTAGCACGACGCCGTGAATCACATCCGATACATCCTCACAACTATCAACAGCCATTTCAAACAAATCATAAAGTTCTTTTGAGCGTATGAGTGAACGTGCATCCGTTTCTTCTGCAAATAATCGGTGCATACCCGCACGCATTACATGGTCTGCCTCGCCCTCAATAGCACTAATTTCTCCACAAATGCGCAAAATACTTTCAGCATTTTTCATATCAGATAACATATTAACTGCATCCCTAACTTTCTCAGATGCGCGCAATAATATTTGGCTTAATGCCACCATCTCTGGCGTAAAGTTGCTGTGCCCATAAATCTTGGCACTTTGCGGTATGTCTTCCATATAATCGATGATATCGTCTAGCGCCATAGCCAGTTCGCGAATTTCGCGGCGATCGAAAGGCGTGATATAAGTTTTATGTAAGGAAATAAGAATTTCTTTGGTGTACTCATCGGCTTGTGATTCGATTCTTCTGATCTCTGCAAAATGCTCTTCAAATTTCTCAGGATTATTCAAAGCGGACATCATTGCTAGAACTTTAGAGCCTTCAACAGCACTGTCAGCTAAATTATTAAACAACACAAAATAATTATCACTACGGGGTGATATTGCTGCCATCAGTCGACCAAAAGTAGCATTCGCCATAACTTTATTCTCTAGTATTTACTATTGACACATTCTAACTTCCATCTACTAAATCTACGAGAGGTTTTGTAATAAATGTGTCATTTATTCGGATATACTGCTCATCATAGTCAATGGCACTAGTCATCAATACTAGGAGATAATTACCTGATGAAATTCTCTCAGAAAGCCATACTTGTTCCATTCGCTGCCGACGGCTCTTGTTTCTGCCCCTCATTACGTTGCCCAAAATCTGGCGCATACATTGTCGGTGAAGAGGGTAAAGAGTTATCATTTGACGATTTTGATGATGCATTAGAACACATCAAAATGATGTATACGCCTAAATGGCGACGTCCTAATGCATCGGGAGATTGGGAAATTGTTTCAGCAGTTCAATGGGAACTTTCAGCCCAAAAGTATCTAGCTAAAAAGTAATGTCACGGAATCATGGTGACAAAATAATCTAGTTAAACTAGAAAAATTAACCAATAAATGTAGTGGTAGTAAATAAAACCATGTTTAATCTCAACAGAGAATACACCCATCAGACGCCAGGATTGCTAAGCTCTCAATTTATCCACTCTAACGAAATACTTTCTAGCGTAAGCCAAAAGCTGCGCATCAGAAGGATGGTCAACAGTTTCCATGCCAATAATTTTCTCTGAAAAATGGGCATCATGCTTAGTAGCATGCTTTAATAGTTCTAATTTTGCAGATCCTGGCCCTACAATTAAGATCTCATTTGCGCCTAACAAACCGCTGACAACATCATGCAAATAGGTTTGGTCAGCGTTGTTATGTCCAGCACCTAAAGTCCCACTTTTTTGATGCACATAATTGTGCTTAGATTTTGATTTAATGACCTTACTTGCACTTAACTCAGCATTAAATTGAATAACATGCGCCTCGTGGTGGTCAATCCATACTATTACATGACTTAAAGACATAGCTCCCCCCCTAATTTAGGTGCTTAGTATGAATGTATAGTCAATCTTTGATGTTGTGCTACATCAAATAATGTTAAATAAATAAAAAGGAAAGTCCGGCAATTAAAGCGCCGATTAATGCACCTGCAATGACGTCGCTAGGGTAATGTAACCCTAACACCACACGTGATAAAGCAATCATCAAGGTAAATGGCAATAAGATAACTGATAGCTGAGGATAGTAATTTAAAGCTACCACACTAAACAAAACGGCATGTAGGGTGTGACCCGATGGGAAACTGAATTTATCTAACGGTGTGCCAGTTAAAAATATCTCTTGGCGAACAGCATATGGACGAGGACGCAGGGTTTTTCCCTTCAACCACTTATAAAGCAAAGTGCCAACCAAGCCAGCAACGGCCATATGAATTACTGGAAAAAAGCCTTCACGACCCATGAATAACAAAATTGCTATCATAAGCCCGTACCAAAATAGACCATCGCCGCAGCGACTGACCACTCTAAATACATCACGAATCACTCTGTATTGACTAGTATGATTGACGGCAACACACACATTACTGTCTAGTCTATGCATGCGATTTAGATATAAACGCATTCTGTAGGTCATCTCAACCTCCTCATTCAAAGCTCACTTACTCACTTGATCCGATAGAATGCCATTCAAATGTGAACAATTAATGAAGAAGATGTGAAGTTTTTTTTATTACTACTTTAGTTGAGCGCTGCCGCTGCGACTATATCGGCAATTCGTTGTGCTAGATTTTCTACTTGTGTCTGATTTTCACCTTCTACCATGACGCGAATTATTGGCTCGGTGCCTGAGGAACGTAGCAATACTCGACCAGTTCCCGCCAACTCTGATTCTGCAGCAAGCACTACAGCTTGAATTTCAGCATGCTGATCAACATTGATCTTTTTATGCGTTTTTATATTAATTAACACCTGCGGATACATGAGTAAACTTGCACTAAGCTGGGTCAAGGTTTTCTTGCTCTTTACCACCGCTTCCAACACCTGCAAAGCCGCCACTATACCGTCGCCACTACTGTGTTTATCTAAAGTCAGAATATGGCCTGAATTTTCACCACCTAATTGCCAGCCGCGCTCATTAAGCTGCTCCATCACGTATCGATCGCCAACATTAGCACGTGAAAATGGAATCTGCATCGCCTCAAATTTATGTTCAAGGGCAAGGTTAGTCATCAAGGTGCCAACTATGCCGCCCTGCAAGGTGCCTTGCTGTTGACGTGCCGCGGTAATAATATAAAGTAATTGATCACCCTCTAACAACTGCCCCGAACTATCTACCATCAAGACACGATCACCGTCGCCATCAAATGCAATACCTAAATCAGCTTTGTGTTCGACTACCGCTTTTTGTAGGGCTTGAGGATGAGTGGTACCAACTTCATAGTTAATATTAAGTCCGTTAGGGTGATTACCTATCACCACCACTTCAGCGCCCAGCTCATGGAAAACAGGTGGAGCCACATGATATGTAGCACCATGAGCGCAATCTAAAACAATTTTTAGGCCACGTAAATCTAACGTATTCGGAAATGTACTTTTACAAAACTCGATATAACGACCTGGCGCATCTTCAATGCGTCGCACCTTACCCAGGCTAGCAGATTCCTTCACTTGCATAGGCTTATCAAGCTCCGCTTCAATCGCGCGCTCAACAGCATCTGGCAACTTAGTGCCTAAATTAGAAAAAAACTTAATGCCGTTATCGTAATACGGATTATGTGAGGCTGAAATCACAATACCAGCTTGTGCGCGTAAGGCGCGTGTCAAGTAGGCTACGGCAGGCGTCGGCATAGGGCCCATCATTAATACATCGACACCAGCTGCTGACAGCCCTGCCTCTAACGCTGATTCCAACATATAACCAGAAATACGCGTATCCTTACCGATCAAAACTGCTGGATGCGCCGCTTTTTCTAAATTACTTTCAATACTGGTCAACACGCGTCCGGCTGCATAACCTAATCGCATCACAAAGTCTGGCGTAATGGGAGCTACGCCAACTTTTCCGCGTATACCGTCAGTACCAAAATATTTTTTTGACATGAGTGAATCCTAGTTTGAATCTTATTGTTTTTGATGTTCATCCATTACTGCCGCCACTACTTTAAGCGCATCAACAGTAGCTTTAACATCATGTACACGAACTATTTTAGCGCCATTCATGGCACAAATCACCGACGCAGCAATACCTGCGTGTAAGCGCTGCAAATCATCACCGCCAATGATTGTACCTAAAACTGCTTTGCGAGAAAGCCCTACTAGCAACGGCGGGCCAATAGTAGTTAAATTAGCCAACTCCTTAATAAGAGTAATATTATCAACGGTACTCTTGCCAAAACCAAAACCAGGATCGAGCACGATGCGCTTTTTAACTATGCCGTGTGCTAAAGCAACTTGATACCTTTCGCTTAAAAACTGGTGCACCTCAGCTACTACATTTTCATAGCTTGGGGCCAGTTGCATAGTTTGTGGAGTGCCCTGCATATGCATCAAACACACTCCTACATTGCTATTGGCCAATACCTCTAGAGCGCCCGATTCTTGCAAGGCACGCACATCATTCACCATATCAGCACCAGCGGCAATCGCTTCAAACATGACTTCTGGCTTATAACTGTCTATAGAAATAGGTACAGTGCAAACCTGACTTAATGCCTCAATCACTGGAATAACACGATCAAGCTCATCCTGTAAGCTTACAGGAGTCGCCCCAGGACGGGTAGATTCGCCTCCTAAATCAATAATATCTGCACCATCTGCAATTAATTGCAGTGCGCGTTTAACCGCCTTATCTACCGTGTTAAATTTACCGCCATCTGAAAATGAATCCGGCGTTAAATTCAGTATAGCCATGACCTGTGGCCGATTGAGATTTAACTGGTATTTGCCACATTGATAATTCATAAATCATTATACCAACTTAACCTAGTCAAAAATAATCAAAAAAAAGGGCCAGAAATCTAGCCCTTTAATCATTTCATCTGCAAGAAAATCTAAATTTTAGCACTAGGCTGCGGAACAGTAGTTGAGCCTACATCAGATGAACCTGAGTCGCGTGGTGGATTAGATTTACTTTGTGACGGCTTAGGGGGACGCACAGTCACGCCAGCCATAATGTCATTAATTTGATCTGAATCTATGGTTTCATATTCCATCAAGGCCGTCATCATCGCCTCCACTTTATCGCGATTATCTTCTAATAATTTACGAGCGAGGCTATATTGCTCATCGAGAATTCGACGAATTTCTGCATCCACTTTTTGTTGCGTGGCTTCAGATACAGTTTTAGAGCTCATGTTACCAAAGAAAGAGTCTTGGCTATCACCAGCATATACCATGGTGCCAAGCGCATCAGACATCCCGTAACGCGTTACCATATCACGCGCTAATTTAGTAGCACGCTCAAAGTCATTAGAAGCGCCAGTCGACATTTGATGCATAAACAATTCTTCAGCAATTCGGCCGCCAAATAATATAGAAATCTCTTCAAGCATTTTGTCTTTGTAGTTGCTAATGCGATCAAATTCTGGCAACTGCCAGGTTAAGCCCAAAGCCCATCCACGTGGCATGATCGTAACTTTATGTACGGGGTCAGCTTTTGGCAACAACTTAGCAACTACTGCATGCCCTGACTCATGGTAAGCTGTATTGCGACGCTCCTCTTCACGCATAACCATCGATTTACGCTCTGGACCCATGTAGATTTTATCTTTAGCGTCCTCAAAATCCTGCATATCTACCGTACGCTTATTGCGACGTGCAGCATACAATGCAGCCTCATTAACTAGATTTGCTAAATCCGCACCAGAAAACCCGGGGGTACCACGCGCCAAAATGTCAGCCTTCACGTCACCATCAATGGGAACTTTACGCATATGTACCAATAGAATTTGCTCACGTCCTTTAATATCAGGTAAAGACACCATCACCTGACGATCAAAACGACCTGGGCGCAATAAAGCTTTATCAAGCACATCGGCTCTATTAGTTGCAGCAATAACAATGACGCCCGACCCGCCTTCAAAGCCATCCATTTCTACAAGCAGTTGATTTAATGTTTGCTCCCGTTCATCATTACCACCGCCAGTTCCTGCACCACGACTTCGGCCTACAGCATCAATTTCATCAATGAAAATAATGCAAGGTGAATTTTTCTTGGCTTGTTCAAACATATCACGAACGCGAGATGCGCCGACACCTACAAACATCTCCACAAAATCAGATCCAGAAATACTAAAGAAAGGGACCTTTGCTTCGCCGGCAATCGCACGCGCCAATAAAGTTTTACCAGTGCCAGGAGGTCCTACCATCAGAACACCACGCGGAATACGGCCGCCTAATTTTTGAAATTTAGTTGGATCACGCAAAAATTCAACAATCTCTGTCACTTCCTCTTTAGCTTCATCACAGCCAGCTACATCAGCGAATGTAGTTTGATTTGTACTCTCATCCAACTGGCGTGCTTTACTTTTACCAAACGAGAATGGGCCACCACCTTTACCCCCACTTTGCATTTGACGCATAAAGAAAACCCATACACCAATTAACAAAATCATCGGGAACCATGACACAAAGAGACTCATCAGAAATGACTGCTCTTCTTCTGGTTTAGCCTCGACTGTTACATTATTTTTAAGTAAATCAGATACTAACCATGGGTCAGTAGGTGCGTAAGAATTAAACTTTTTACCGTCCTGGGTAGTGCCGTGCAACACATGGCCATCGATTTGCACTTTGGCAATACGACCATCTTTCACCTGTTGAATAAACTGTGAGTAGACAATTTGATTGTCAGCAGCATTTTTAACGCCTGTTAAATTAAAAATTGCCATTAGCACCATGGCAATCGCTAACCAAATGGCAATATTCTTAAATATATTATTCAAAATCTCGTTCCTTTTTTAAAAGGGAAAACTCATGTACTAGGCTTGGTCTAGCGCAATTATTAATAATACTTATCCGATTTATGACACTGTAGCCTTACGACCCAATCCTAGCAAGTAAACTTCACTACTTCTTCCACGTGATGCTTTTGGTTTACGTGTCACTACCTTATCAAACATTTTACGCATATTTAGTAAAATCTCATCAAATCCTGCGCCAATAAATACTTTGACCAAAAAATTTCCGTTTGGTTTAAGCCAGTCACGACTAAAGTCTAAAGCTAACTCAGTGAGATAGGCGGCTCCGGCTTGATCTACATCGGCGATACCAGACATATTGGGTGCCATATCTGCAATTACAAGGTCAACCTGCTTGTTATTCAGCGATTGTTCCAATAATTTTAATACGGCCTCTTCTCGAAAATCACCCTTTATAAACTCTACGCCATTAATGGGCTGCATTTCCAGTAAATCCAGTGCAATCACACGACCCTGCCCTTTTAAACGCTGCACGACTACTTGCGACCAACTACCCGGGGTCGCACCCAAGTCGACAATAATCATACCAGGCTTAATAAGTTTATCTTTGTCGTCGATTTCAGTTAACTTATATGCCGCGCGAGCACGATAACCTTCCTTCTGCGCGCGCTTCACAAACTCATCATTGATATGCTCGTGAATCCAAGCTTTGCTGGAAGGTTTTAGTTTCATCTGTTACACTGCTCGCCTATATAAATCAATAAGATAACTCAAGAAGATAACCCCGTGAATTCAAAACAAATTAGCTACTTACGTGGCCTAGCCCATAATCTTAACCCTGTCGTCATGATCAGTAACAAAGGTCTGACTGAAGGCGTTTTGAAGGAGATTAATATCTGTTTAGACGCGCATGAGTTAATTAAAATTAAGGTAATGAATGATGATAAGGTATTGCGCACGCAAATGCTGAATGATATTTGTGAGCAAACGATGTCAACCGCAGTGCACCATATTGGCAAACAATTGGTCATTTATCGCCAGTCAACCAAACCGAAGATTGTAATACCAACTAAATAAACTTAGCGCATAAAATGCGCTAAGGTGCTTTTTATGCTATCTAACGCGCAATACAAGCACAAAACCCAGTACGCACTGCATCACATAAGCAATACTTGCAACACCATGCCAAGTTTTGAATCTATCAGAAAACACACTGTGCATCACATCGCTAGGTAAAGCATCTGCCTTTAATTGGGCCAACAAAGGCTGTATTCCGAAATGCCCAGCCAATACTAGCAATAACATCACCAGTAGTGCCCAAAAATAGCCTTGCTTTAAAGCTGAGGTACCAAATGCAAATAAACGCTGTAACAATAAATAGACTGCTGAGAACATTCCTAAATAAGACATATAGTTGAAAAGCTTACCTGCCAACTGCCCAGCTAACTGCTTATCATCTAACGCATCAAATAGAACATAAGCAGAGCCGCCAACAGCCCACAAAGCACCTACCCATAAGGTAATCACTATTAACGCAAATTTACCTGACCAGTTATTCATAACAATCTCTCTTTAGCTGCTTTGAGTGGTAAGGATCAAATGTACTGCACTTCCAATACTTCATATTCTTTGATACCTCCAGGCGCAACCACTTCGGCAATGTCACCTTCTGATTTTCCAATTAAGCCACGTGCAATAGGTGAACTAATTGAAATCTTACCATTTTTAATATCAGCTTCATCATCACCCACAATTTGGTAGGTAATAATACTGCTAGTATCTAAGTCTTCTATTCTTACGGTAGCGCCAAATACACACCTACCATCAGCATGTAATGTAGCTGGGTCAATAATCATCGCATTTGAAAGTTTAGCTTCCACTTCATTAATACGTCCTTCAATAAAGCTTTGGCGCTCTTTCGCTGCTTCATACTCAGCGTTTTCGGACAAGTCCCCTTGCGCCCGCGCCTCCGCAATCGCCTGAATAATATAGGGGCGATCTACACTACGTAAACGGTAGAGTTCTTCTTTTAATAATGCGGCACCTTTAACGGTTACCGGTATTTGCGTTACTGCCATACGAATTTCCTTAAACTAAAAAACAAAACCACACCCTTTTAGGCGTGGTTAAGTATTGCAATCTTACCTGATTATTTAGAGTTTATTTAAGTAATTTATGCAAATTCTGCAAAGACTCAACTTGCAGTTCTTGCATATGGGCCATTCCTACACAAGCAGCCTTAGCACCTGCAATAGTTGTATAGTAGGTCACCTTGTACTGTAATGCACTGCGACGAATTTCATAGGAATCAGCAACAGCACGCTTATCATCCGTCACATTCACTATAAAGCTAATATCCCCATTTTTAATCATATCTACGATATGAGGACGGCCTTCTGCAACTTTATTGACTGAATTTACCTTAAGACCATTTGCTGTCAATGCTGCAGCCGTGCCTTTAGTGGCAACCAAACTAAAGCCTAGCGCATGAAGGTCTTGTGCAATTTCAACCACTTTTAGATAGTCTTCCTTACGCACACTGATAAATGCACGACCACCTTCAGGCAACTTCGTAGAAGCCCCAAGTTGCGATTTAAGGAAAGCCTCAGCAAAAGTAGCTCCCACACCCATTACTTCACCTGTAGATTTCATTTCTGGACCTAGAATCGTATCCACACCTGGAAATTTAATAAATGGGAATACGGCTTCTTTAACCGAGTAATACGGTGGAATAATTTCACGGGTAACACCTTGCGCTTTAAGTTTAGTGCCGATCATGCAACGCGCTGCTACTTTAGCTAATTGCAAACCACAAGCCTTAGACACAAATGGTACCGTTCTTGATGCGCGAGGATTAACCTCAAGCACAAATACAGTTTGACCCTGAATCGCGAACTGCACGTTCATTAAACCCACTACACCCAATGCCATTGCCATTTGCTTGGTTTGTTCACGCAATTCGTCTTGCAGTTTAGATGACAAGCTGTAAGGTGGTAATGAGCAGGCTGAGTCGCCTGAATGCACGCCAGCTTGCTCTACATGCTCCATAATGCCGCCGATAATGACATCTTCTCCATCACATAACGCATCCACGTCCACTTCTAAAGCATCATTTAAGAATCGATCTAGCAACACTGGTGATTCATTTGACACTTTTACAGCTTCACGCATGTACCGCTCAAGCTGAGATTGCTCCTGAACGATTTCCATGGCACGACCACCTAGAACGTAACTTGGACGTACCACTAGCGGATAACCAATCTCCAAGGCTAAACGCACCGCATCTTCGGGCGTTCTAGCGGTTCGGTTAGGTGGTTGCTTTAAACCTAACTCTTGCAACATTTTTTGAAAACGCTCACGGTCTTCAGCTTTATCAATCGCATCTGGTGTTGTACCAATAATTGGTACACCCGCTTTTTCTAGATCGCGCGCTAGTTTTAGCGGCGTTTGACCACCGTATTGCACAATCACGCCGACCGGCTTTTCTAGGGCAACAATTTCAAGCACATCTTCCAGCGTAACCGGTTCGAAATATAAGCGATCTGAAGTATCGTAATCAGTAGACACAGTCTCAGGATTGCAGTTAACCATAATAGTTTCATAACCATCTTCACGCATAGCAAAGGCAGCATGAACGCAACAATAGTCGAACTCAATACCTTGACCAATGCGATTGGGCCCGCCACCTAAAATCATAATCTTCTTATTATTGGTAGGCGCGGCTTCGCACTCTTCTTCATAAGTAGAGTACATATAAGCAGTATTAGTTGCAAACTCGGCAGCACAAGTATCTACGCGCTTATAAACCGGACGTACTTTTAATGCTTGGCGATAAGCACGCACCGCATGCTGATCAGTATTGAGCAAAGTCGCTAAACGACGATCAGAAAAACCACTGCGCTTTAGTTTCAATAAAGCCGATTTATCTAAATCGGCAATTTGCTTACCTCTTAGCGCTTGTTCACGGTCGATAATATCTTTAATTTGCACCAAGAACCATGTGTCAATTTTCGAAATGTCATAGACTTCAGCTACAGTCATACCCATTCTAAAGGCATCGCCAACATACCAAATACGTTCAGGCCCTGGTACGCCCATTTCTTTGGTAATAGTATCTAAATCTGTAGTCTTTTCATCCAAACCATCAACACCTACTTCAAGGCCGCGCAATGCTTTTTGGAATGACTCTTGGAAAGTTCGACCTATAGCCATCACTTCACCAACGGATTTCATTTGTGTAGTTAAACGTGAATCAGCTTGCGGAAATTTCTCAAAAGCAAATCTTGGAATCTTAGTGACTACGTAGTCAATCGATGGCTCAAAAGAAGCTGGCGTAGCACCTCCTGTAATTTCATTTCTGAGCTCATCCAAAGTAAAACCTACCGCAAGCTTGGCTGCCACTTTTGCAATCGGAAAGCCCGTCGCTTTTGAGGCCAAGGCAGATGAACGTGAAACGCGCGGATTCATCTCGATTACAATCATGCGCCCATCTTCTGGATTAATGGCAAATTGCACATTAGAACCTCCAGTATCAACGCCGATTTCACGCAATACTGCCAATGAGGCATTACGCATGATTTGGTACTCTTTATCAGTAAGGGTTTGAGCAGGCGCTACAGTTATCGAATCACCAGTATGTACACCCATTGGGTCAAGGTTTTCAATCGAACAAATAATAATGCAGTTGTCAGCAGAGTCGCGAACAACTTCCATCTCATATTCTTTCCAACCAAGCAGCGACTCTTCTATCAACAACTCCTTGGTTGGTGATGCATCTAGGCCACGCTCACAAATTTCCACAAATTCTTCACGATTATAAGCTATACCACCACCACTGCCGCCCATGGTAAATGATGGGCGAATAATAGCCGGATAACCGATGCTAGGCTGCACCTGCAATGCCTGCTCCATGCTATGGGCAATGACTGAACGCGCTGAACCCAAACCAATTTTGGTCATTGCTTCTTTGAATTTCTGCCTATCTTCGGCTTTATCAATAGCCTCTTTAGAAGCGCCAATCAGTTCCACATTGTATTTTGCCAACACGCCATGCTTATCTAAATCTAGCGCGCAATTAAGCGCCGTTTGTCCACCCATAGTCGGCAACAACGCATCTGGACGTTCTTTAGCAATAATCTTCTCAACTACTTGCCAAGTCACTGGCTCGATGTATGTGGCGTCAGCCATTTCCGGATCGGTCATAATGGTGGCTGGGTTAGAGTTCACCAAAATAACTCGGTAACCTTCTTCTCGCAGGGCCTTGCAGGCCTGGGCTCCAGAATAGTCAAACTCACAAGCTTGACCAATTACAATCGGTCCTGCACCAATAATTAGTATGGATTTAATGTCGGTACGTTTAGCCATTAGCTAGCTTTCCTTTCTTGCATCAAGCTAATAAAGCGGTCAAACAAATAGCTCATTTCTGTAGGGCCTGGACTAGCCTCAGGGTGTCCCTGAAAGCTAAATGCGGGTTGATCGGTTCGCGCAATACCTTGCAGACTGCCGTCAAATAGAGATATATGCGTAGTTTTAATATTGGCAGGCAGACTTGTTGCATCCACTGCGAATCCGTGATTTTGGCTAGTGATATATACGCGATTAGTCTCCACATCTTGAACTGGATGATTGGCACCGTGGTGGCCAAATTTCATTTTGTGAGTGTTAGCACCACTTGCTAAGGCTAGTAATTGGTGGCCTAAGCAAATACCAAATGTAGGCATGCCGGAATCAACAATTGTTTTAATTGCAGTAATCGCGTAATCACAGGGTTGGGGATCACCTGGTCCATTAGATAAAAATACACCATCTGGGTTATAGGCAAGTGCATCTGCCGCTGAAGTTTGTGCGGGTAACACTGTCACCTTGCAACCGCGAGCAACGAGCATGCGTAAAATATTACGCTTTACACCATAATCAAAAGCAACCACATGGAATTTTGTAGTTAGCGCTTTAGCATACCCTGTTCCTAGGGCCCACTCGCCTTCTAAAGCCTCGTAAGGATGGGTACAACTCACAACCTTGGCGAGATCCATGCCAGTTAAACCAGGAAAGCTTTCAATTAAAGTGGAAGCAAGCACCAGCGCTTTAGCTTCATCCACTTCACCAGCGATGATCACACCAGTTTGTGCGCCTTGCTCACGCAAAATTCGTGTCAGTTTCCGCGTATCAATATCAGCGATTGCGACTATTTTATTATCAGCGAGATAATCAGCGAGTGATTGGGAGTTTCTAAAATTGCTATGAATCAATGGCAAGTCTCGGATAATCAAACCGCTGGCATACACTTGAGCAGACTCAACATCTTCCAAATTAACGCCATAATTACCGATATGGGGATAGGTGAGCGTTACAATTTGTTTGGTATACGATGGGTCTGTAAGTATTTCTTGATATCCAGTCATTGAGGTATTGAACACAACCTCAGCTACCGTATGGCCAGTGGCGCCAATTGATATGCCACGAAACACAGTTCCATCTGCAAGTACGAGTATGGCGGGCAGGTTTTGTGACACAGCAGCTCCTTGGCTTTGCAAGGCTTTTGGCTTTGCAAGGTAATTAAAATTTATTCTTGTTCCATCATGAGCAGATGGCAGATATGCAAAACGGGAGGAGTTGATAAACTCTTCCCGTTTCAGAATTGACGAATTATAGCGAAATAAATGCTACTAATCAATGCAAAAATGCATTTTCGTCATTTGCTTAGGTTCGGTTTTTTCCTTATTTTAAATATGTGAATGGATTGAAAACTAAGACAATTAACGCAAATTCAACACATCCTGCATATCAAATAAACCATGAGTTCTGCCGTTTAAAAATTTTGCAGCGCGCAAAGCACCTAAGGCAAAAGTAGCCCGACTGCTGGCTTTATGCGTCAATTCTATACGCTCGCCAATGCCAGCAAATAGCACAGTATGATCACCAACAACATCGCCACCGCGTATGGTAGCAAAACCAATAGTAGAGGGATCGCGCTCACCAGTTAGACCCTCACGACCATACACGGCGCATTGCTCCAAATCTCGTCCCAATGCACTAGCGGCAGCTTCACCTAAGCGCAGCGCTGTTCCAGACGGCGCATCAACCTTATGCCGATGATGAGCTTCTATCACTTCAATATCGTAGCCTTCACTTAACACCTTAGCGGCTGACTGCACTAAGTTAATTAACAGCGTGACACCCACACTCATATTTGGCGCAAATACAATACCAATATCACTAGAGGCTTTGGTTATTGCAATTTTTTGCTCATTAGAAAAACCTGTGGTCCCAATGACCATATTTACTTGAGCTTGCTGACAGGCAACCAGGTAACTCATACTCGCATCGGGACGCGTAAAGTCCACCAACACATCGGCGCCTTTTAAGGCCAACGCGATATCATCAACCACCTTTACTCCAGACAATTTACCGAGTTTCTCACCAGCGTCATGTCCTAATTGAGGATTAGCAACCCCATTGACACTACCTCTATCCACTGCGCCATGCAAGACTAGATCAGCATCAGCAAAAACACATTCCAGCAGCACTTGGCCCATGCGACCAGAACAGCCGACAATCACCACCTTCAATGCATTCACCATAATTTAGAAGCCAATCTTTTCTAAAATTTTATCAAAAAATCCAGCATCACTTTCTTTTGGCAAATCTTTGGCTTTAGTCGATGGAACATTAGCTGAATTTGGTGAAACTTCTTCAGGCTTGCTTGCAGATGTTGGTGTCACAACTTGATCTGAAACTGGCTCTGATACTTTGGAAGCTTTGTCAGCTGATATAGGCGCAGGTTCAGGTGCAACCTCTTCAGGCTTAGTTGTAGATGTTGGCGTCACAACTTGATCTGAACCTGGCCCTGATACTTTGGAAGCTTTGTCCGCTGATATAGGCGCAGGTTCAACTGCTGGGACCTCTACTGTCGGCGCAGCTAAAGCTGGGACTACCGGTATCGACTCAACCGCCTTTGGAACAGATGAATCTGCACTTGCTTTAGGTTTATTAGCTTCTTTAGTTAGACTATCATCATTTTTTTGCCAAAATTTTAGTTTTTGCAAAAAGCCTTTATCTTCAGAGTTTTTATGGGGCTCAACTACGCGTGGGGCAGCATCAACATTAGCGTCATTATTATGATCGCCTGTAGATGGAATGACATCACCACGAACTGTTTTCAACAAATCATCTTTAAAATCCAGAATAACTCGGCGTTGCTCTATTATCTGACCATCTTTCTGCATCTGATAAACGTAATCCCAACGCTTTCCATGGAAACTGTCCTGAATCAACGGAGTCCCCATAATGAATCGCACTTGCGACCTGGTCATCCCAGGCTTCAATTGCAATAACATTTTGGATGTCACGACATTACCCTGCTGAATTTCCAGCTTAAAAGGCTTGATCGTTGGCAGTGAAGTGCTACAAGAAGCACATAAAACAGCAAATAATATAAAAACAAAACGCATAGGATGACTTTTAATTTGAATTCCCGTTAATATACCACGTACACAGCTATCCCAAAACTCTGTCATTGTTAATTACGAGTATATGACCATGCGCGATCCAAAAGATTTAAAAAATGCCGGCCTCAAAGCTACACTTCCTAGATTGAAAGTGCTGAGCTTATTTGAAAATAACAAAGAACGGCATTTGTCTGCAGAAGACATTTATAAAATCATGATTAACTCTGGTGAAGACGTGGGGCTAGCGACGGTTTATCGAGTACTGACGCAGTTTGAGCAGGCAGGATTATTGATACGTCATCACTTTGAAAGTGGTAAAGCAGTATTTGAATTAAACTCTGGCGGTCATCATGACCATGTTGTATGCATTAAATGTGGGCGTGTTGCAGAATTTTATGATGAAGAAATTGAAAAGCGGCAAGAAGCTGCCGCTGATAAATTAGGTTTTACAATGCAAGATCACTCACTCACTATTTATGGCCTCTGCAAGCAACCCTGCGCAATTGACTAGCACTTAGTGCAATAACATTTCTTTAGCATGTTGACGCGTGGTGTCAGTAATTTCAATCCCACCCAACATCCGCGCCACTTCCTCTACGCGGCCTTCAGCATTCAATAAAGAAATCGTACTTAAAGTTTGATCACCGACCAAATCTTTACTGACGCGCAAATGATGCCGACCCAACGCTGCCACCTGCGGCAAATGCGTAATCACCAACACTTGACGTTGACTGACCTCTGCTTGAGGCTCACTCAATTGCTTCAAGAGCTGACCAACCACTTCGGCCACCCCACCGCCAATCCCAACATCCACTTCATCAAAAATCATGGTAGGTATGCTTTCCATCTTAGCTGTTACCACGCGTATTGCTAAACTAATACGTGACAACTCACCGCCTGAGGCCACTTTACTCAACGGGCGCGGTACCACTCCAACATGCCCCGCCACTAAAAATTCAACCTGCTCTAAGCCGCTTGCTGCAGGGCTCTGTGCAGTTAATGCCACCTCAAATTTTCCTCCACTTAAAGACAATCTTTGCATTTCAAAACTAATTTCAGTGCTTAATTTAGCCGCTGCTAATTTGCGACCAATGCTGAGTTTTTGGGCCAATTGACTATAACTTTCTAACGCATCAGCCTCAGCTTTCGCCAATTCGGCATCATTAGCAAATAACTTCAACTCAGCCACTCGCACCTGCGAGCGCGTTAACAAATCAGGAAGATCTTCAGGTTTAACGCGGTATTTGCGTGAAGCATTATGGATAACCTGAATTTTTGAGTCTAATACTTCTAAGCTGGATGGATCGAGCTCGGTGCGTTGACAATAACGATTTAAGAAACGATCCGTTTCAGTTAACTGAATAATAGAAGAATCTAACGCCTCCGATGCCTCGACCAACGTTGCATCATATTCTTGTAAGTTTTGTAATTGATGTTGGACCTGGGTCAGCAAATGCAAGGCAGACAAATCGCATTCGCTCAACAACTCACGGCAAGACTCTGCACCACTGAGCAAACTAGCAGCATGGGATAATCGCAGGTGCTCTTGTTGCAGCTCTTCCCACTCACTGGAACTAATCGCTACCTGAGATAACTCATTACATTGATCAAGCAAATCAGCCAACTCATCGGCATAGGCATTGGCATTTTTTTCAGCAGCCACTCGATTTTGATGCAGTTGATGCCAGTTTTTAAAGTGAGCTGCAACTTCAGCCGACAACGTAGATAGACCAGCGAAGTTATCTAATACCAATCTCTGGGTAGCTGACTTTAAAAGTGAGTGATGCGCGTTTTGACTATAAATATCGACCAGCAACTCTCCTAATTCTTTCAACTGAGCGATACTCACATTAAGGCCATTAATAAAAGCACGCGAGCGGCCATCGGCAAACACCACTCGGCGTAACACCAACTCACCTTCATCATCCCCCATCTCAGCCTGCGCTAACCAGACTAACGCTTCAACGTTATGTGCAACATTAAAAATGGCGCTGATCTCTGCTTTATCGCACCCGGCTCGAGTGACACCGCCTTCACCGCGAGCACCTAAAGCCAGCGATAAGGCATCTATGAGGATAGACTTTCCGGCACCTGTTTCCCCAGTAAGCACCGTAAATCCTGGAGAAAACTCTAAATCTAGCGTGCTGACAATCACAAAGTCACGTATGGAAAGGCTTTGTAACATAATTTATTAGCCCCAGTTGAGCTTATTACGTAGCATGTCAAAGTAGCAATAATCATTCGGGTGTAACAGGGATATAGGTTTTTCGGCGCGCTGTACAAGCACCTTGTCACCTATCTGCAGCGCCATTTGATATTGACCATCAAAACTAAGCTGCGCCTCATCAAACTGCACTAAACACACCTCAATGTGACTACTGCTACTGACGGCAATTGGGCGATTACTCAACGTATGCGGGCAGATCGGCACTAAGGTAATTGCCTCTAGATTAGGATGTAAGATTGGGCCACCAGCAGATAGCGCATAAGCCGTAGTGCCAGTTGGAGTACATATAATCAGGCCATCACTGCGTTGCTTGTGCACAAATTGTTGGTTGATTTTGACTTCAAGCTCGATTAGGCGCAAATCACTTTTTATCACAACGTCATTTAACGCATAGTTGGCATGCAACACTTTACCGTTACGTATCAGTTGTGAGGACAGCAGCATTCGAGGCTCGAGGCTAAACTCACCCGATATAATCCGATCCACCGCCACCAACATTTCTTCTGCACGCAAATCCGTCAAAAACCCAAAACGACCTCTATTAATACCAACCAACGGCACGTCAGCATCAATCAAGCTCCGCGCTACGCTAAGCATAGTGCCATCGCCACCCATAACAATAGCTAAGTCGGCAATTTCACCAACTTCATCTAAAGAGATCGTTTTGAAGCCTTTAATTGGTGCATGCTGTGCTGTATTTTTTTCAATATAGACATTAATGTTGCGGGAGTGTAGATGCTGAGCTAAATTCACCAAATCCGCCTGCATATTTTGCAAGGCAGTAGGCGTCATATATTTGCCAATAATGGCAATCGTGTTAAAGGAGTTTTGCATGTCGAAATTAAATCACAGTTGAGGATTCTAACAAAGCAAAACTACAATGCATTTAGATTAAATAATCCCAAAAAAATAAAACTGGTTTAATTGCGTGCAATCTCATACTAAAGTTACAAGACTTGTTGTAATTAAGGCAAAATACGGAAATTAAATCAAACGACGATGCATGGAACTAAACTGGGGTCTATTAGTTGGATAAACGCGCGCAAATCTTACTTAAAACTTTAGTAGAGCATTACATCAGTGATGGTCAGCCTATAGGTTCGCGCACATTATTACAGCACTCCGGCCTAGACCTTAGTAGCGCTACTATACGAAATGTAATGAGCGACTTGGAGCAGTTAGGTTTCATCGCGAGTCCGCATACTTCAGCAGGACGCATCCCGACACAAAAAGGTTACCGCATGTTTGTGGATAGTTTAATCACCGTGCAACCGCTAGAAATGCAAGCCTTAGAGCAACTAAGAAGTGGGCTTTCTTCTCCCAACCCCAGCGATTTGATCACAAGTGCTGCCGACATGCTGTCGCAGCTCACGCAATTTGCCGGACTCGTCATGATTCCTAAACGAAAACGTATCGCGTTTAAGCATCTAGAGTTTTTGCCCTTATCTGAAAAGCGCGTGCTTGTGATCATAGTCACTAGCGATGGTAATGTGCAAAACCGTATCATCATAGCTGACAAGCACTACTCTGCCAGCGAACTTACTCAAGCCAGCAACTATTTTAATACCCACTTTTCCGGCTACACATTTGAAGAAGTGCAACTAAAGATGCTCCAAGAGCTCAAAGAAATGCAGAGTGACATGAATCGTCTAATGACAGCAGCGCTAGATGCCAGCAATAAGGGCGTAGAGAACGATGGAGTAGTAATTGCAGGTGAGCGCAACTTACTACAAATTGACGAGCTATCGACAAATGTTAATAGCTTAAGGAAGCTTTTCGAAATCTTTGAGCGTCGTACCTCACTGATGCAACTTCTCGATAACAGTCAGCATGCAGAAGGCATACAAATATTTATTGGTGGCGAGAGCGGCTATTTGGCTTTAGATGAATGTAGCATGGTGACTGCACCTTATGAAGCTGACGGTCAAGTTGTGGGCACTTTAGGGGTGATTGGCCCCACCCGCATGGCATATGAACGTGTCATACCTATTGTTGATGTCACTGCAAAATTGCTATCAAATGCCCTAAACAGCAACAACTAAAACCCACCAACTTAAACAATAACTAGCGAATAAATAATGGCCTATTACAACCCAGAACCCCCATACCAGCATGGCGATACTTTGAAAGTCGGCATCTTAATTGCCAATCTCGGCACGCCTGACGCGGCTACCGCTCCAGCACTTCGCCGTTACCTAGGTCAATTTTTGATGGATAGACGTGTGGTCGAAATTCCTCGTTTTATTTGGTGCTGGATTTTACATTTCATTATTTTAGTAGTGCGCCCAAAGAAATCTGCCGCTAAGTATGCCCAAGTATGGACTCCAGAAGGATCTCCACTTCTAGCACATGCGCAGAAGCAAACACAATTATTACGTACTTTTTTAGCACAAAAAATCAACTCACCATTTGCAGTTGAATTGGGCATGAGTTATGGCAACCCAAGTATGAAGTCGGCCATTGACAAACTACGCGCCCAGCATTGTGATCGTATTTTAGTATTTCCTTTGTATCCGCAATATGCAGCCAGCAGCACAGCAAGCGCGCTTGATGCAGTTTGGCGAGTACTTCTTAAAACCCGCAACATGCCAGCGATACGCACCATACGTCATTATCATGACCACCCAGCCTATATTGCCGCATTAGCACAAAGCGTTCGTGCACATTGGGACGCCAATGGAAAACCTAATAAATTAGTAATGAGCTTTCATGGATTACCAAAGTTTCACCTAATGAAAGGCGATCCTTACCATTGCAAATGCTACAAAACTGCACGTCTGTTGGCAGAGGCTTTAGGACTTGAAAAAGATACATTCATTGTGGCTTTTCAATCGCGATTTGGTAAGCAAGAATGGCTTAAACCATACCTAGCGAGCACGCTAGAACAATTAGGTAAAGCTAAAACCAAGCGTATCGACGTCATCTGCCCTGGCTTTAGTAGTGATTGTCTAGAAACACTTGAGGAGATTGCGATGGAAGGTAAAGTTATATTCACCCTTGCAGGTGGTGGTGAATATCATTACATCCCTGCATTGAATGAAAATGAAGCATGGATGACGGCGATGACCACGATAGCGCTAGAAAATCTGCAAGGATGGGTTAGCGAAGATTGGGACCAAGAGCAAGCAACCCAGCAGGCTAAAATGACAAAATCCAGAGCCCAGGCTTTGGGAGCCCCACAATAGGCGGTATACTTAAAACTTTAGTATCGCAAGACTAATTCAAAAGACTCTTGATATGATAATAATTACCGGCGGCGCCGGCATGATAGGCTCGATAATTGCCTGGCAACTTAACAATAAGCTGTCGCGTGATGATATGGTTATTGTGGATCACATTACCCATCCAGATCAGTGGCAGAATTTGGTCAAACGTCAATATGCGCAATATCTAGACAAAGATCAGCTGCTGTCTTGGCTTGAAAAGCGCAATGATATTTCCGCAATTATTCATATGGGCGCTATCAGTGCCACTACAGAACGTGATTTCAACAAGTTGGTGGCAGACAATATCCATTACTCACAAGACCTTTGGCGTTGGTGTGCAAATAACAATGCTGCATTTTTCTATGCCAGCTCAGCCGCTACTTATGGCGATGGCTCAAACGGTTACAATGACAGCTCAATAGAAAATCTGCGTCCGCTGAATGGCTATGGATATTCCAAGCACTTCTTTGATCAATGGGCTTTGAAACAAGTGCTGACCAATATGCCTTCACCTAGCGCTTGGGCTGGATTTAAATTTTTTAATGTCTACGGGCCTAATGAATATCATAAAGAGCGTATGGCAAGCGTGGCTTTGCATAGCTTTAATCAATTCAATGAATTAGCTAGCGTCAAGTTATTCAAAAGTCATAAGGTGGGCTATGAAGATGGTATGCAACTGCGTGATTTTGTCTATGTAAAAGACGCGGCGTCTGTTGTGGTATATTTCCTGCAAATGGCTTTGAAGAACCAAGCCTGCACCAATGGTATTTATAATATAGGTACTGGCAAAGCCCGCGCCTTTAAGGACTTAGCCACAGCAGTGATGACTAGCATGGGTAAAACACCCAATATTACTTATATTGACATGCCAGAAGATTTGCAAGGTAAGTACCAATACTTTACAGAGGCCACCATGAGCAAGCTCGCCAGTGTTGGTTATAATCAGGCGTTTTACAGCCTAGAAGAGGGCGTCCAAGACTATGTCCAAAATTACTTAATGCAAGATGACGCATACTGCTAAGCCAGACAATTTTTTAAGAGACTATAAATTTTGAGCCAATCCACCCAAAGTGCATTTTTACAGAATGAACTAGATGCGCATACAGCCATGTTCGGGAAGTTAATCACCCTATTCCCGCAAGTGATTGCTGTGGCAAATGAACTTCGCGCCACCATGCGACGTGGTGGTAAAATTTTAATTATGGGCAATGGTGGTAGTGCTGCCGATAGCCAACATATCGCCGCCGAAATTGTCGGCCGCTATAAAAAAGAACGACGTGGATTACCAGCTATCGCCTTAACCACTGACACATCCATCATCACGTCAATTGGCAACGACTATGGTTATGATTATATTTTTGCTCGCCAGATTGAGGCGCTATGCCGTCCAGAAGATGCAGTCATCGGGATTACCACTTCTGGCAATAGTAAAAACGTGGTCAATGCCATTATTGAAGCTAATGCTATCGGTGCAACTACAATAGGATTAACTGGTGGTAACGGCGGCAAATTACTAGAACTTTGTAAATTCAACTTAGTGATGCCAAGTAGCGATACGCCTCGCATACAAGAAGCGCACATCTTTATAGGTCATAGCCTATGCGATATGCTGGAAGCCGATTAGGCCAAATAAAAATAATTAATGACTATGAATGCACATTTAACTGAAACCGTACGACAGTTCACCGATTCTAAAAAAGTAGCCTTAGTAATTGGTGATGTGATGCTAGACCGCTATTTAATGGGCAACGTCAATCGAATTTCGCCAGAGGCCCCTGTGCCTGTGGTATTGCTTAAACAATCTGAAGATCGTGCTGGTGGGGCGGCTAATGTAGCCGCCAACTTAAGCAGATTGGGTTTACACACACAAATCATAGGATGCATTGGCGAGGACGAAGCTGGTCATACTCTGAATAAATTGATGTCGGAAAATGGCATCGACATTAGCCATATGATGAAATCTAAATTCCGCCCTACCGTATCAAAAACTAGAGTGATGAGTGGTAACCAGCAAATCGTCAGAATTGATGATGAAAGTAGCGCGATTTTTAGCCCACAAGAGTCTACAGAGTTACTGAACAAAGTTGATCTAGCGTTAAGGGCTAAGCCTGCTATAGTCATTCTATCCGACTATGCTAAAGGGACTCTCAGCGAGAACACCTGCAAAATGATTATTCAGCAATGCAAAGCGCTTAGCATTCCTGTAATAGCAGATCCTAAGGGTCGCGACTACACGAAATATAAAGGCGCTAACGCACTGACACCAAACAAAAAAGAAACCGCTGAAGCCTGTAATGTGCCGATGCATGAAACAGAAGTCCTACTCGGCGCTGCACAGCAACTTAAGGACCAGTTGGGGCTAGATTTTCTTGCGGTCACACGCGGTGAAGAAGGCATATCTTATATAGATCATGAGCATATTCATCATATACCAGCGACGGCAAAAAAAGTATTCGATGTTTCTGGTGCCGGCGATACAGTCATTGCAACACTAGCTGCAGGCATGATGCATGGCTTAAATGCCCATGATGCACTGCAACTTGCCAACATTGCGGCAGCCATTGTGGTGGGTAAAGTGGGCACAGTTCCGGTCAGTCAAGCCGAGTTATTGCAAGCCCTAGTGAGTGAAGATAAATTATCTCAAGTCGATAAAATTTGTAACAAAACCCAACTAATGTTATTGGTCAGCCAATGGAAAGCTAATCATGAAAAAGTTGTATTTACCAACGGCTGCTTTGATTTACTACACGCTGGCCATGTGACCTATTTAGAAGCTGCTAAGAAAACTGGCGATAGGCTCATTTTAGGCCTAAATACCGACAGATCTGTGAGCGCATTGAAAGGCCCAACAAGGCCTGTGATTCATGAGCAAGATCGTGCACGCGTGCTGGCAGCATTAGCAGCAGTAGATGCAGTCATCCTATTTGATGAAGACACCCCCATTAATCTCATTAATGCAATACGGCCTGATGTTATCGCCAAAGGGAGCGACTACAGTGAATCACAAGTAGTAGGTGCCAAAGAAGTGAAATCTTGGGGAGGAAAAGTAGCCCTTATCGAATTAGTGGCTGGGCGAAGCACTAGCGGAATTCTAGATAAAATTGCCAGTTAAGTTTTTTTGAACGGCTTTTCATGTTAAAACCAGAAAAAATTCTAGTACTTGGGCCTGCGTGGGTCGGCGACATGGTATTGGCTCAAAGCCTATTTAAAACATTAAAATTAAATAACCCAGACTGCAGCATTGACGTAGCTGCTCCGGCTTGGACGCTTCCATTAATAGAACGTATGCCGGAAGTGAATCAGGGCATTGCACTGCCATTTAAGCATGGTCAATTTGCATTATATGATCGCATTAAATTCGGTATAAACTTGCGTTCACAGGCATATACGCAAGCAATTATTCTGACAAACTCATTGAAGTCTGCCATCTTGCCACTTGCAGCTAAGATCCCACAACGCACCAGCTTTTTAGGTGAAATGCGTTATGGATTAGTTAACGATATTCGACCGCTGGATAAAACCAAGTTGCCGCGTACGGTAGATCGATTTGTGACTTTGGGCCTGCCGGCAGGAGCAGATTTACCTAAAAACATCCCTAACCCCGCATTATCTTCCAATAGAGCTAATGCTATAAAGGCGTTGCAAGCGATGGGATTAAATGCGCCTAAGGGGAAAGTATTAGGTTTATGCCCAGGTGCAGAATATGGTGAGGCGAAACGCTGGCCAGTTGAGTATTATGCAGAAGTGGCTAATGAAGCAATAAAGTTTGGTTGGCAAGTGTGGTTGTTTGGCTCTGAAAAGGACGTGGTAGTGACCACACAGATCAATCAACTTACTCAGAAAAAATGTCTAGACTTAGGTGGTAAAACCAAACTGAGTGACGCCATCGACTTAATGTCACTGTGTGACTCGGTGGTGAGCAATGACTCTGGTCTGATGCACATAGCGGCAGCCTTAGATAAAAAACTAATCGCTATCTATGGCTCATCCAACCCAGATCATACGCCGCCGATGAATAGCCAGGCGGTTGTGGAGTACTTGGGGCTGGAATGTAGCCCATGCTTTAAGAGGGTATGTCCACTCAGTCACCTGAATTGCTTAAAACAGATTCCAGCTAGCCGCGTGATTGCTGATTTAAGCTAATCGGCGCAAAGCTCGCTGATACTGCCCAGCACCTTAATTTGATTGGTAGCACAAAAATCTTGCCAATCAGGTACTTCAGTCCAATTGCTCAGGAATATAAAATCTAAACCCGCTCTAGTGGCAGCCTCATAATCGTACTTACTATCACCCAAATACAAAGCCGGGAAATGCAAGTGTCCATTGTTCTTTTTGCGGGCTAAAACTTCATCTTTATTATCTGGACTACCAAAAATTCCACCATCAAATAAATGTTCTATCTGTCGATTGGCAAAGAGTTTACGTAGCTCTTGCTGATCACCTCCAGATAAAATAAACCACTGTGCATTGGGCGTGCTGGCGCGTAACGACTTCAATCCTGCTGCCATTTCACATTGCATTAAACCCACTTCTAGCTCACGGCCAAACTCATCTAATAAGACTTGTATCGCTTCTTTTGTAGCTGGTTGCTGCAAAATCTCACGCAAGTAATAATCAAACTTGTGATAACGCGAAATACCCCCTAGGCGCACATGGTAATCAACCAACGCTTGCGCCTGCGCATCAGTTGCACCTAAATTCTTGGCCGTACGAAAATAAGCTTCTGACTTCAGCACGTTAGAGTCGAGCACCACACCATCGCAATCAAATACGATGGATTTATATTTCTGTATTTCTGAATTCAAAATTAATCCCATAAAAAAGGGTTCAGCCCTCAGAAAAATCTAAGGTCTAAACCCAATTATAAATCAAGTGCTTACTGTAGGTGTTATTAAGCGGCCTTGATTGCACTCGCTTCTTTAGCCAACTTAGTGATGTGAGCCCAATCCCCACGAGCCACTGCGTCTGCTGGGGTTAACCAAGTACCACCACAAACTACTACGTTAGGCAAAGCTAAAAATTGTGGAGCTGAGTCAACGGTGACGCCACCGGTAGGGCAAAACTTAACGTCACCGAAAGGACCAGAAAAACCTTTAAGCAAGTTAATTCCGCCCACTGCAACCGCTGGAAACAACTTCAAAAAGTAATAATCGTCAGCATTCGCCATCATGATTTCAGATCCTGTGGAAACGCCTGGCAATAATGGCAAGCCAATTTTACGCGTAAACTGCCCTAACTCAGAGGTATAACCAGGACTCACAGCAAACTTGCAACCTGCATCTAAAGAGGCTTGTGCATCTTTAAGATTACGCACAGTACCTGAACCCATAATGGCTTCTGGTAAAGCTTTTGCAATTGCTTCCATGCCAGCCAATGCACATGAAGTACGCAAGGTAATTTCTAATACACGAATACCGCCCTCTAGTAAGGCTGCAGCCATAGGCACCGCATCTTCAACGCGATTAATAATGATAACTGGAATTACTGGGCCGTAGTTGGCTAAATCTAATGTGTTCATGCTTATACCTGTTAAATGAATGTATTAATTTTGTTAAATCGGATTGGTTAAGCTAGTTTATTGGGGCTAACTTAAAAATTTAAAGTGTTAATAGAAATGCAGGGCACAGAAAAAATCAAGCGCAGCAAACTGCTAATATTTTTAGAGTTCATTACAACCAAGTAATGGCACCTTCTTCGGCCGACAGCACATTACGCCGCATTCCTCCAAATAACTCACGGCCAAAGCCATGTGCATTTTGATGGCGTTTACTGTCAGAAAGCTCGGCCACTTCACGCTCAGCCCATTCATCCTCATCCACCAGCACATTTACCATACCTACTGTTGCGTTCAAACGAATAATATCGCCAGTACGTACTTTAGCTAATGGTCCGCCAGCTGAAGCTTCTGGGCATATATGAATCGCCGCAGGGATTTTTCCTGACGCTCCGCTCATGCGACCATCAGTCACAATTGCTACTCTAAAGCCTTTATTTTGAAGCACAGCCAATGGTGGCGTTAGTTTATGCAGCTCGGGCATCCCGTTGGCCTTAGGACCTTGAAAACGCACCACTGCAATAAAATCACGCTCCAGCTCACCACGATCAAAGGCTGCCAACAACTCTTCCTGGGCATCAAACACAATGGCTGGCGCTTCAATAATGTGGCGATCTTCCGGCACAGCTGAAGTTTTAATTACGCTACGACCTAAATTACCTTTAAGCAAACGTAAGCCACCTGATTCATTAAACGGAGATGCGGCTGTTCGCACAATGCTTTCGTCTAGACTTTCTTTTGGCAGATCATTCCAAACCAATTGCTCATTTTCTTTGCTTGGCACCTTAGTGTAATCACGCAAACCGCCGTGAGATACCGTACAGACATCAGCAAACATATAACCAGCATCAATCAACTCTCGAATCACAAAAGCAGGTCCGCCTGCAGATTGAAATTCATTAACATCTGCTTTACCATTTGGATAAACACTCGCCAATAATGGCGTTGTTTTAGCTAGGTGATAAAAGTCAGTCCAGTCAATGATAATGCCGGCCGCGCGTGCGATGGCTACCCAGTGAATCAAATGATTGGTTGAACCCCCAGTAGCCAATAAAGCCACCATTGCGTTCACAATGACATGTTCATCTACTAAGCGGCCAATAGGTGAAAATTGATCTTTCTTGGTTTTTTCAAGTACCAATCTAACAGATTCGCGTGTCAACATCTCACGCATACCATCGTGGGGATGGATAAATGCAGCACCTGGTACATGCAAACCCATCGCTTCCATTAGCATCTGATTACTATTTGCCGTACCGTAAAACGTACAAGTCCCAGCACCATGGTAAGCCGCAGATTCTGAGGCTAATAACTCCTCACGCGTTACTTTTCCTTGGGCATATTGCTCGCGCACCTTAGATTTAGAAGTATTATCAATACCAGTACTCATAGGACCTGCAGGCACAAATACACATGGCAAATGACCAAATTGCAAGGCCCCAATCAACAAGCCTGGTACGATTTTATCGCAGATACCTAATAGCAAAGCTGCATCGAATACGTCATGCGATAGCGCAATAGCGGTACTCATTGCAATGGTATCGCGACTAAATAATGAAAGCTCCATACCAGGCTCACCTTGCGTAATACCATCACACATCGCTGGCACACCACCGGCTACTTGCACGGTTGCACCATATTTATGCGCCTCATTACGGATAATATCCGGGTAATTTACATAAGGCTGATGCGCTGAGAGCATTTCATTGTAGGCAGTCACAATAGCAATATTAGGTGCTTTCTCGACCACTACGCGAAACTTATCATTGGCTGGCATAGCTGCAAAAGCATGCGCCACATTTGCGCAACCCAAACGGTCTGCGCCACGCTGCCTATTGACGATGTCATCTAAACGATGCAAATATGCCGTTCGTGTTGGCCGGCTCTTCTCAATGATGCGTTCAGTAACTTCTAAATGGGATTGCTTCATTTTTATACGACCAAAAGTATTGTTAAACTTAGTCAATTATCCCCAAAGCGCGAGCTAGCGTCAAACGAATGATGACTATATTAAAAAATATAAGGAACTAAAGCATATTAAACTAGCATATTTTTATTTACATCTTTACTATGGTTTATAAAAAAACATACCAATCAAAAAATTTTTAGCACGAAGTTAGGCTATGCTTGATGATTGATAACTTTAATTCACACTAGAAATACATTTCCATATAACCCCAAATATATTAAGAAAATCAATAAGCATTTTATGTTACTAATTAAATGAAAAATAATATCGTAAAATCTGTAAACAACTGGGTTGATGCTGTATATGTAATATCAGTTAAATCTTTTGACTCAAGAATTCAACACATCGAAAAAGAAATGATTAAGCATAATATTTCATTCAAATTTATGTTTTTACACGACTCCGACGATATAGATGATTCGATTATCGACAGTGTATTTGCACCTTCAATTCTTGAAAGAAATCATCAGTCTCTTATTCTAAAAAATATTGCAATTTGGCATGAAGCTGTTACAAATAACTATAAGAGAATTTTAGTTTTTGAAGATGATGTAATATTATCAAATGATTTTAATGTTAGATTCGATGAGGCAATGACTGCCGCTACAAAACTTTCTGATGGCTGGTTATTATTTCTTGGTGGATCAGATGTAAAAGTGCCAGACTCATTTTTTCTAGAGAAAGGCCCGTTGATTAAATTAACAATGTCTACCGCCGAAGGTCTTGTGAGCGACCTTACTGCAGTTAAGAGAAGGCTCAAATGGATTGCAAACAACAAAATTACATTGCCGGCTGATCAGCTAATTCAAGCCATAGACAAGGAGACAGGCACTCCTCATTTCTGGCTTAACAAGTCTATTGTAAAACAAGGCAGTACTACAGGGCTATTTGACAGCAAACTCGATGCTCACCGTAAAAAACATAGCCGCACATTTACAATAATTCGCAACCAATGGAACTTGTTTCGACGGCAGATACTTCGTCGCCAATTTGTTCAATTATGCGCAAAAATTAAACATTTTTAACTCAAAAAATATGTTAAGAAAGTATCTACATTTATGATTAAAAAATTAACCCCATCTTTATCTAATGCTCGATGGCTAATTGCGACAATAATCGTTGCGTTAATGTTCTCGCCTGCAATAACAAATTTAGCTGAGTTATTGCTGGTACTGACAATAATACTTTCACCAGAATTGCGCCAGCGTGTATACAACTCGTGGAATCAACCAATAGTAATGGGTGCATTGACTTTTTATTTCATAATAAGCATTGGCGTGCTTTACAGCGCTGCTAATTATATGGATGCTATAAGCATGTGGACAGGTTGGAGAAAAATACTACTTTTACCCCTAGCTGTTGCTTTGTTCGATGATGAGAAATCTAAGTTTAATTTATCCTTAGTATTTATTGTTGCAGCTTGTTTTTTTTGCTTAATGTCATTTATTGGAATAATTACACACACCTACTTTCCTGTGCCTGAACAATTACTAGGAATTACTGTCCGAAACCATGCAACGCAAGGAATGATATTTTCTGTCGCTGCTTTCACTTCAGCTACAATAGCCCTTAATATAAAAAAATTATCCGCAAAATTTCGTTTAATTTTGGCTTTATTAAGTTTACTACTGATAATAAATATCGCTTTTATATCTAACGGAAGAAGTGGATATGTTGCACTTATTATTTGTAGCGTAGCATTAGTTTTAGGGCAACTAATCTCCAGCAATCGAATTACAATCAAATCAATAAGTTTAGGCGCTCTTTCTATAGCGGTCATTGTCGCAACATTAGCACTAGCGCCGGACTCCAAACAGAGAATCTCACAGGCGTTTGATGAGGCAACTCATTATCAAGAAAAAACTGAAGTTACATCCATGGGAATACGGATGTATTTTTGGAAAAACACACTAGAGTTAATTAAAGAGAAACCTTTATTAGGTTATGGAACCGGAGCGTTTGAGTCGGCTTATCGAGAACATATTTCAAAGCAAACCGGGGTTGCTGCAACCATCACTAGCGACCCTCACAATCAGTTTTTAAAAATAGCTACAGAGCATGGATTGTTTGGGCTCTTTGTGTTTTTTGCCTTCCTTGCATCTAGTCTGCGGCAAAAATCTTCTGCCCCATATAGCATGCTAGGTTTAGGCGTTTTATGTGCCTGGATGGCAACAAGCCTTGCCAACTCACATTTTTCAACATTCTCAGAAGGAATCTTTATATTCACTTGGATAGGAGTAATGCTTGCAAATGAAAATAAACAGAAATCTCATGCAGAAAAGAGTTAGATCATAATGTTAAATATTAAAGATATTTTAACTATAATTTATAGAGCATATTTAAGTCCTACAAAATCAATAAAGTCTTACTCACAATGTGGTGAAGATGTGGTTTTAAGATACCTGTTATCTAACATAAAGAGTTCAGGTTTTTACGTAGATGTAGGTTGCCATCACCCTAGACGAGGGTCTAACACATACTACTTTTATAAACATAAAGGTTGGCACGGAATTCTAATCGACCTAGAGCCAACAAAAATATATGCTTGCAAGCTATTAAGATGGCGTGACAAGTGCATCTTAGCTGCAGTTAATGATAAGTCAGAAGTTGTTACTATATTCTCTCCAAAAAAATTCTCTGTTCTTACAACAATTAATCCCAATGCAACCACAAATAGCTTTAAACCAATTGGAACAATTACTTCAAGAACACTTACTGAGATTCTCGATACGTCAAAAGCTCCAACCAAATTTGAACTTCTAAGTATTGATGTTGAAGGTGTTGATTTGCAGGTACTAAAGGGACTTGACTTTAATAAATACCAACCTGAATTTATATGCATTGAAGTCTGGGAAGCTGCGGATGGTTTAAATGCACTATTATCTAGCGAAATAAACAAACTTTTAAATAACAGAAGTTATACCATCGTAAGTTGGGCCGGTAAATCCATGATTTACCAAAGAACTACTTTACTTAAAACCTAATGAATATGATTTCTATTATCGTTATCACAAAAAATGAAGCTCATGACATTCGAGAATGCTTAAAATCAATTTCATGGGCTGATGAAATTATTATTTTAGATTCTGACAGCACAGACGACACAGTAAAAATTGCACGTGAGTTCACTAAGCACGTTTATATATCTCAGGATTGGCAAGGATTTGGGATACAAAAGAACCGAGCTCTCGCCTACGCCACTAAAGAATGGGTTCTATCTCTAGATGCAGATGAGCGTGTAACGGAAGAGTTACGAGCCGAAATAGAAGAAGCAATTGCAAAGCCAAACTCAAATTCTGGATTTCGGATACCTCGTAGCTCGAACTATTGTGGTAAATTTATGAGGCATAGTGGCTGGTCACCGGATTATGTAGTGCGCTTATTTCGCAAAGATTTTGGGAAATTTAGTGAGAGCATTGTGCATGAGAACTTAGTCATTAATGGCAATATTGGCACCATTAAGCATCCAATAAGCCATTATGCATTCTCAGACCTTGAGGAAGTATTAGATAAAATCAATCGTTACTCTAGCGCTGGTGCAACTCAAAAACTAAATCAAGGTAAAAAAAGTAGTCTAGGTAAAGCGCTAAGGCATGGCCTGTGGGCATTTATGAGAACCTTTTTTATACAAGCTGGCTTTCTTGATGGTCGCGAAGGTTTCATGCTTGCCGTTTCAAACGCAGAAGGCGTCTACTATCGATATTTGAAATTAATGTACTTACAAGAAAAAAAACAGAATAACAATTAATGTCTATATCAATATCCGTCATTGTCACTACGTACAACAGACCTCTTGCGCTTGATTGCGTCTTAGATAGCTTAGCGAGCCAGTCAATACTACCTAAAGAAATCATTATCGCCGACGATGGTTCTGGCCCTGAAACAGCGTCTTTAATTAAGTCTTGGCAGTTATGCATGCCATGCACTTTAAAACATGTATGGCAGCCTGACGAGGGCTTTCGTGCCGCAGGTGTAAGAAATTTAGCTGTCTCTGCCTCTTCTGGTAATTACTTAATATTTTTAGATGGGGACTGTTTAGTCTTCAACGATTTTATTAAAAATCATGCAGCCCTCAGTGAGCCATCATGGATGGTCATAGGCAGCCGTATACTTTGCAATGCTTCGTTAACAAAAGAAATTGAGAGCAGAAAGAAAAAGCCTTTAAAGTGGAGTTTGTTAGAGTGGATCCATTCATCTTCAATGAAAGAAGTAAACCGAATATTCCCATTGATAAGACTCCCTAACATACCCTTTAGAAAGTTACGGAGTCTCCGCTGGAAAGGAGTGCGAACTTTCAACTTAGGCCTTTGGCGTAAGGACTTTATCGAAGTTAATGGCTTTGATGAATCGTTCCAAGGATGGGGTCATGAAGATGCAGATCTAGCTGTGCGTTTATTAAAAATTGGCGTAAAACGTAAGGATGGGCAGTTTGCTTTGCCAGTTTTACATCTTTGGCACCAAGAAAGTAGTCGAGTAAACGAAGCTGAAAATCTTCGCCGTTTGTTATTACGTATTGATGGCACGCAAACTAAAGCCTCCACTGGTCTTAATCAATATTTGTAACATACCTTTAATCAACACTACCCTCTTTAAACAGATAAGCATTCGTATGAATATCCCAATCCAATCTGAAAAACTGACCTTCAAATCAACTGATTCAATTCTATTGATTTCCACTCGGCAAATTGGTGACGTACTTCTAACGACACCCCTCCTCCATACCTTACGCCGAAACTTCCCATCTGCAAAAATTGATATGCTGGTGTTCGAGGGAAAGCAGGGCATACTTGAAGGCAATCCAGATTTAAACGAGGTCATACGAGTTAATGAGAAGCCGAACTTTAAACAATACAAATCCTTACTCCGAAGTACTTTTAAAAAATACGATCTAGCTATAACCACTCAAGCTGGTGACAGGCCTCATCTGTTTGCCTTACTAGCTGCAAAGAAACGTATCGGATTAATTCCAAGTAAAAAGAGTCACCAATGGTGGAAGAAATTATTGTGCAAAGTATGGCAAGTCCTAGATGACTCAGATACCCATACAGTTATACAGAACTTAAGCCTAGCCGAACGTATGGGGTTAACTTTACATTACGACGTAATATTACCGAGAAGTCCTTCGTCCAGTAACTATTTAAAATCGCAATTTAATTTGGACGTCAGCAATCTAAGCTTTGTGGTTATACACCCTTGCCCAATGTGGCAATATAAACTTTGGACTGTTATTGGCTGGAAGTCTCTAATAACCTACTTGCAATCAATCGGATTACATGTCGTTATTTCCAGTGGCAACAATGTCAATGAACTAGCGTACTGCAAAGAAATTTCTCAATCATTTTCAAGCATGCTTACTAATTTAGCTGGAAAAACCAGCTTTGCCGATGCTTCTTTTTTACTCCAACACTCTAAGGCCTATATTGGGATGGATACCGCGATGACTCATCTTGCAGCGGCTAGCGGCACCCCCACTCTAGCAATATTTGGCCCAACCAACCCCGTAAAGTGGGCGCCCTGGCCATTTGGTTACAATGAAGAAAAAAGCCCTTGGGAGCGTTACTCCAGCCAATATCAGCTAGTTAACAATGTAATGCTTCTGCAGGGAAGAGGTGACTGTGTTCCATGCCATAAGGCGGGTTGCGATAATCATAACAACAGTCATAGCCGATGTTTAGATGAATTGCCAGCGGAGAGAGTAATTGAGGCGGTAGCCATACTTCTTAAATCTAAATCTGTTGCACCGCTTCTAACACTTGTTTAACGTCTGGAGGGCTGGCGGTATCTCCTAGGTTTTTAATCTTAGCAGACCAAAACCCTTCTGTTTTCCAACGTGGGGAGTCACAATAAATCTCTACAGTGGGTTTATACATAATAGCTGAGAGATGTGTAAGTCCAGTATCAACACCAATTGTCATCTCTGCGCCCGCAACAATTGGAAATGCCTGCTCTAAACTAAACGCTTCAGGCACTACCGACCCTGGAATTTGCGCACTAAGTCTTTGACTGACTTGCTTTTCTTTAGTATTGCCCCACGGCAAAATAACCCGCTTACCTTGTGCAGAGATAAACTTCCCGACCTCAACCCAATGTCTTTCATCCCACTGCTTTGCAGCGCGTGCTGTGGCATGAAAAAACAACACATAAGGATGCGTAAATTGCGGGCTAATCTCACTACTTTTTTGGGCGAGCTGTTCCACAAAGGTTTGTGGGTAAAATTGTGGCGGTGATGTTTTCATATTAGGCTGAATAACATTCATGGCTGCTGCTGCCACTAGTCTTGACCGATCCACAGCATGGCATTGCTTAGGCACGATGACGCACTGGGAGTAAAACCACCGCGACACAGGTTCGTAACCAGAATCTTCGGTTGCATTTGCTAGCCCAGCAATCACCGCTCCATGACTGCGTTTTGCTAATCTAGTGACGAACGCGGCCTTTAATAAACCTTGCGTTTCAATCACCATGTCGTATCTGATTGAGCGTAGATTCTTTAAAAATAATTTTAATTCCATACGTGTTTTTTTATGAAAGAGGCTTTTCTTCCATCTACGCATGGCTATTGGAATAATCCGGTCAATACCTTTAAAGCCTGGTCGAGTAAGCAAAGGCTGGAGCAAATGAACATACCCATCCTCTACTACCCAGTCAATCTGGGCTTCAGGATATTGAGCACGCAAGTCCCAAACAACAGGAAGGTTATGCAGCACATCACCCAACGAGGATAGTTTAATAATAAGAATATTCAAGCAACAACCTTAATTAATTAACGAACGTTTTAACATCTTTTCCAGCACACTTAATGGGGCACTTTCTGGATTTTTGAGTCCAGATACAGGTAAGTGAAAGGTTTGTTCAAACATGTATTGACCAGACATAGCCGCATGAAGAACCTGATCAGAATAAACGATCCAAGTTGTTCCTGGCATAAAGTTTACCGATTGTTGTGGAGAGTTTTTCTGGTAGTCCAGATCAGCTTTTACTTTATCATGTAGTTGCAGCATACGGTGATCATATTCAGTGCGGGTTCTTTTTGTAATATGTAGTTGCTTCATTAGCCATGCTTGCATTGGCAACAACGCCTTAGTTTTAGGTAAAAACTGGTTAGCCATTTGTGTAAAGGGCTCTCCTACTCGCCAAACCCGAGGTTTTCCGTAGGGATTTACATTATTAAATACCCGCAACAAACGCGTACCTTGGGTTGGATTAGATGGAAAAGCGTCTGGATGCAAACGTGTATCGTCCTTACGATAGGAGCTCATTCGCGCTTCAACTTCAAAGGGTCTAAAGCTAGTATTAGCTACAGCTAAATTTGGCACATAACTTGGTAAAATTTTTGAAATCAACTGTTGCGAATTGTTAGAAAAACGCTCAATCATGCGTCTAAGCGCCACCATATCCAATTCACTGCCAGTCGCCCCCCTTAAGCCAGCATTAGGCCTAAGTGATATATTTTTAGCTTTTTTGTCAGACCAATTACTGGAAAGGAACCGCTCTTCTTCAGGTAATAAATTGAACGCTAAATGAGGCAACACAATAACCTGTCCACCCTCGAGCGCCGCAATAACTTGATCGCTCAGTGATGAATTAATAATAGGGTCCCAGCAATTAAAATCAAACTCTTTAAGTGAATTCATACAATATCTCAGGTCTTAATCAGACTGTAGGTTAAATTAAGTTTGTCGCAAACAGTTATAATACGCGAATGTCAGACCTATCATTTAGAATTGCTCGCTTTTTACTTACCTTATTGGCGTATATTCCTTTGTTTATTAACCATGCTTTAGGGGTACTTCTAGGTTGGTTAGTTTTCTTGGGCTCGCCAAGCTATGCCCGCCGCATTCGAAAAAATATCGAACAAAGCCATATTACACAAAATGAGAAGAGTCTAAATCAGCTAATTCGAAGCAATATTGCAGCTTCTGGTAAAACCGTAATTGAAACTTTTGCCATCTGGTTCCGCCATGATAAATCTGTATTCAACTTGGTCAAAGCTTGCTATGGATGGGAACATGTAGAAATAGCACTTAAGCATGGAAAAGGTTTAATTTTTTTGACACCGCACTTGGGTTGCTTTGAAATTACCTCACTCTATTATGGCGCACAACATCCGATGACGGTGCTCTACCGCCAACCACGTCACGCTTGGTTATTACCATTAATTACTGCAGGGCGGCAGCGGAGCGGAGTTACCTTGGCGCCAGCAAATGCAACAGGTATTAAGCAACTAATACAAAGTCTTAAACGCGGCGAAGCCATAGGCATCTTGCCTGATCAAGCGCCATTTGAGGGTGAAGGCGCATGGGCGCCATTCTTTGAACGTCCAGCTTACACAATGACATTAGCGTCAAAGTTAGCGGAGAAAACAGGCGCACAAGTTTTTATGGCCTTTGGTGAGCGCTTAAGTTTTGGGCGTGGATACCACATTCACATCCGGCCGATTGAGCATGGCGGCATCCATACGCCAGACTTACTTAATACTGAAATTGAAACAACAATTCGACAATGCCCAGCGCAGTATTTATGGGGCTACGATAGATACAAAGATCGCCATCAAACCGTTCCCGCCAACCATCATTAAAAAGAATTTAAGCCTATAAAATTTTGGGAGCTAATATTTAGATAATTATTTATCATAATTAATCTTGAGATTTGGTAAGTAGCCCCCATTGTCCTTTCATTGTATAAAAAATGAGGACGCTTCATGACCGAAAATAATCAAGAACCCCAAGTTGATGAAACTGGCGAGAATTTAGCCCCCGAGTCAAATGACCCATCAATCCGCATCGTAGAATTGGAATCTCAGCTCGCTGAAGCACAAGCTTCAGTGCTTTATGTAAAAGCTGATGGCGAAAATATACGTCGCCGTGCGCTGGATGATATCGAGAAGGCCCGTAAGTTTGCTTTAGAGAAATTCTCTAATGAATTATTAGCTGTAAAAGATAGCTTAGATGCAGCGTTGCTGATTGAAGCGACTGACGCACAAAGCTATAAAGACGGCGTACAAATTACTGCCAACCAACTCTCTTCTGTATTTGATAAATTTAATATTACTGAAGTTAATCCAGTCGGTGAGAAGTTTGATCCTAACAAGCATCAGGCGATTAGCATGCTCGATAGCGATCAAGAACCGAACACAGTCATCACTGTATTGCAAAAGGGCTACACCTTAAATGAGCGTGTATTACGCCCAGCATTAGTGATGGTCTCTAAAGCTAAAAAATAAAAAATAAGGGTGGCCACAAAAGGCACTTGAAATAAATGTATTGAACACCATTGATACAACATGGTTTAAAAAATCGCCGGTAACGCAAAGCTAGAAAGAGTTAACAATATTACTTAATGCGGATCACTGGCTAATTGGATATTAAAAAGGAATAAAGATTATGGGTAAAATTATTGGTATTGACTTAGGCACGACAAACTCTTGCGTTGCAGTAATGGAAGGGGGTAAGCCACGTGTTATTGAAAACTCAGAAGGTACACGTACTACACCTTCAATTATTGCTTATCAAGAAGACGGCGAAATTTTAGCTGGCGCACCGGCTAAACGACAAGCAGTGACTAACCCAAAAAATACGCTTTACGCAGTTAAGCGTTTGATTGGTCGTAGATTTGAAGAAAAAGAAGTACAAAAAGACATTGGCTTGATGCCTTACACCATTGCAAAAGCCGACAACGGTGATGCATGGGTTGAAGTACGTGGTGTGAAAATGGCACCGCCACAAATCTCAGCTGAAGTGTTACGTAAAATGAAAAAAACGGCTGAAGATTATTTAGGGGAGGAAGTCACTGAAGCTGTGATTACAGTACCTGCTTACTTTAATGACAGCCAACGCCAAGCCACTAAAGATGCTGGCCGTATTGCGGGTTTAGACGTTAAACGTATCATCAACGAGCCTACTGCTGCTGCATTAGCTTTTGGTTTAGATAAACAAGAAGGTGATCGCAAGATTGCCGTCTATGACTTAGGTGGCGGTACTTTTGATGTTTCAATTATTGAAATTTCTAACATTGATGGTGAACATCAATTTGAAGTACTTTCTACCAATGGCGATACTTTCCTAGGTGGTGAAGACTTTGATAACCGCTTAATCGATTTCTTGGCTGATGAATTCAAAAAAGAAAATGGTTTAGATTTGCGTAACGACCTATTGGCAAAACAACGTCTAAAAGAAGCTGCTGAGAAAGCGAAAATCGAGCTATCAGGAGCAACACAAACTGAAGTTAATTTGCCTTACATTACTGCAGATGCCACTGGCCCTAAGCACCTAGTTGTAAAAATTACACGTGCAAAATTAGAATCATTGGTTGACGATTTAATCGAACGCACAATGGCTCCTTGCCGTTTGGCTATTAAAGATGCCGGCGTATCTATTGACGATATCACTGACGTGATTTTGGTTGGCGGTCAAAGCCGCATGCCAAAAGTGCAAGAAAAAGTAAAAGAGATCTTTGGTAAAGAACCTCGTAAAGATGTAAACCCTGATGAAGCCGTGGCTGTTGGCGCAGCAATTCAAGGTGGCGTCCTTAAAGGTGATGTAAAAGATGTGCTGTTGCTTGATGTAACTCCATTATCATTAGGCATTGAAACTTTAGGCGGCGTCATGACTAAAGTGATCAAGAAAAATACAACAATACCAACTAAAGCATCACAAACGTTCTCTACTGCGGATGACAATCAAAATGCAGTAACGATACAGGTGCTGCAAGGTGAGCGCGAACTAGCTTCTGCTAATAAGAGCTTGGGTCAATTTAACTTAAGCGACATTCCACCAGCACCACGTGGCATGCCTCAAATTGAAGTGACTTTTGATATTGACGCTAATGGTATCTTGCACGTTTCAGCTAAAGATAAAGCCACTGGCAAGGAAAATAAAATTACTGTTAAAGCCAACAGCGGCTTGTCAGAAGCTGAAATTCAGCAAATGGAAGAGGATGCCGTTAAATATGCGGATGAAGATAGAAAATTACGTGAGTTAGTTGATGCGCGTAATGCTGCTGATGGTATGGTGCACTCAGTCAAAAAATCAATGACTGAACATGCAGACAAATTAGATGCCGCTGAGAAAGAGTCCATTGAAACGGCGTTAAAAGAAGTTGAAGAAGCAATGAAATCAGATGACAAAGACACTATTGAAGCTAAAACAAAGGCTTTAATGGACGCTTCACAAAAGCTAGGTGAAAAAGTCTATGCTGAACAGCAAGCGCAGCAAAACACTGAAAGTGCAAAAGGCGCTCCAGGTGAAAAAACTGTCGACGCTGAAGTGGTTGATGCAGAGTTTGAAGAAGTAAAAAAAGACTAAAAATAGTCGTTAGTTTGTTAACGCAAGTCGTTAGTACCTCAATGGTGCTAGCGACTTTTGCGCAAGTAACTACTCACTAACGACCACTAGTTATCGACACCCTACTACAAAACTATCGACTAAATTATGGCCACTAAAAAAGATTACTATGAAGTTCTTGGCGTCAATAAAGACGCATCTGCAGAAGATATAAAAAAATCTTATCGCAAATTGGCGATGAAGCACCACCCAGATCGTAACCCAGACAACCCTAAAGCAGAAGAACATTTCAAAGAGGCGAAAGAAGCCTATGAAATGTTAACGGATGATCAAAAGCGCGCAGCTTATGACCAATATGGTCACGCTGGTGTAGAACAGGGTGGCGGAGGTGCGGGTGGCTTTGGTGGTGCAGGGTTTGGTGATGCATTTGGCGATATTTTTGGGGATATTTTTGGTGGTGCACGCGCTGGCGGTCAGCGTAATAATGTTTATCGTGGCGCAGACCTCCGCTACAACATGGAAATCTCACTAGAAGATGCTGCTAAGGGTACTGAAACTAAAATTCGTATCCCAGTACAAGCTAGCTGCGAAACCTGTAAAGGGTCTGGTGCACGTCCTGGCACGCAACCTACCACATGTTCCACCTGTGGCGGACATGGTCAAGTGCGTATGCAACAAGGCTTTTTCTCTGTACAACAAACTTGTCCTAAATGCCATGGCAATGGAAAAATGATTAAGGAGCCCTGCCCAACCTGTAGCGGCGCTGGGCGCGTTAAGCAAAACAAGACCTTGTCAGTCAAGATCCCTGCTGGTGTTGATGAAGGCGATCGTATACGTTTAAGCGGTGAAGGCGAGGCCGGCGTCAACGGAGGTCCAACCGGTGATTTATACGTTGTGGTTCACCTAAAACAACATGAAATTTTTCAACGTGAAGGCGGCAACTTGCATTGTGAAATGCCCGTCAGCTTTTCAACGGCAGCATTAGGTGGTGAAATTGAGGTGCCCACCTTAGGTGGATCTGCCAAAATGAAGATCCCAGCAGAAACACAAACTGGCGCAGTATTTAGGTTGCGCAGTAAAGGTATTAAACCATTACGTCAATCTGAGCATGGCGATTTAATGGTACATGTAGTGGTGGAAACGCCTGTGAAACTCACTGAAAAACAAAAAGAGTTGTTACGTGAGTTTGAAGTCAGCACGCAAGCCGACTCAGGCAAACATAGTCCACGTAATAAATCATGGATGAATAAGGTTAAAGACTTTTTTGAATAACTAGGATAGTGACTAGAAGGCAAATCCTAGTCTCTTATTTTCTATTTGCCGAAATATTCAAGCTTCTTAATTCTAGGAAGCTTTTTCAATTGCGCTTCGGCAATGCTTGCAGCAGAGCGATCGGCAAATAATTTATAAGCAATAATCCTTAGAGGTGGATTTGCACGGGTGTAGCGCGCACCCTTTCCAGACAGGTGTGCAGAAAAACGTGACTCTAGATTATTGGTGATGCCCGCGTAATAAGCCCCGTTTTTACATTCTAGTAAATATAAAAACCAAGGGGCCTTATCCAACAAATTCTCCGGGGTTTGCAAGCTCACTGCTGGCTTAGTAGGTTCCGGCTTGAATAAACTCAATCTTGTAGCCATCTGGGTCTTCCACAAACGCAATCACTGTGGTGCCATGTAGCATTGGTCCTGCTTCTCTCACTACTTTTCCACCTATTGCTTTAACTGCAGCGCAGGCTTTATAAGCATCATCCACTTCTAAAGCTACATGTCCATATGCATTACCCATATCGTAGCTTTCAACACCGTAGTTATAGGTCAATTCGAGCACAGTATGATCGCTCTCATCGCCATAGCCTACAAAGGCTAAGCTAAACTTACCTTCGGGAAAGTCATGCTGACGCAATAATTTCATGCCTAAAATTTCGGTATAAAACTTAATAGAGCGTTCCAAATTAGCGACTCGAAACATGGTGTGTAGCATACGCATAGCGTGTTTCCTTGAAATTATTTTGAAGCGGTTAGGATAATATATTTTTTGAGCAATTGCTCTTTACTTTCAACCACATCTGGGTTGAACGGGATGCAGTCAATAGGACAGACTAATTGACATTGCGGTTTATCATAATGACCAACACATTCGGTACATAAAGTAGGATCTATTTCATAAATCTGCTCACCCTGATATATAGCGCTATTGGGACATTCCGGTTCACAGACATCACAATTAATACACTCATCTGTGATCATCAACGCCAATTGATCAACCTAACTTCTGCTTAATTGCGGTTTCAACCGTTGATGACACGAAGGCATGCACATCCCCACCCAGTGTCGCTACTTCGCGCACTAAGCTAGATGAAATAAACATAAACTGTTCTGAAGGTGTTAAAAACAAAGTTTCAAATTGTGGGTACAACTTGCGGTTCATACCCGCGAGTTGAAACTCGTATTCAAAGTCAGAGGTGGCGCGTAAACCACGAATCACCATTTGCGCATCCTGATCCTGTACAAACTGCATCAGTAATCCGTTAAAGCCTACCACTTGCACATTAGCGCTTGCTGAAAAAATATTTTTTGCAAGCGCTACCCGCTCTTGCAAGCTAAATAGGGTACTTTTGCTTGTGCTGCCAGCTACGGCGACGATCACTTGATCAAATAAATTGGCAGCGCGGCGCACTATATCCTCATGCCCTAAGGTAATGGGGTCAAAAGTACCAGGGTAAACTGCAACAAGGTTTTTTCTCATGATTACGCCTCTTCTAATTGCGCCGATTTTAGTAAATGATAAAACACATTTCCTGCTTTACTTTGCTTGATCAATTGCCAACCTTGCAACATTTCAGAAGCTTCATCTAAGGCATACTCCGCCTCAGTATAAACTAACCCCCCGTGACACAGGTGAAGATGCAATTGTGGCAACACTTTATCTAACCATTGAAGATGATAAGGCGGATCTAGGAAAACAAGGTTGAATTTTTGACTATTTTGACTTAAAAACTGCAAGGCATCTTGATGACGCACTATTGCCTGTTCGGCTTTTAGCAGTTGTTTATTCTGAATCAGGGCTTTGTAGGCTGGAGAAGACTTTTCAACCAAAGTCGCGGATAGCGCACCTCGAGATAGAGCTTCAAAACCCATCACACCAGTGCCGGCGAACAAATCCAAACAAGTTAAACCTGTAAGATCTTGGCCTAGCCAATTAAATAAGGTCTGGCGGACACGCTCTGGTGTTGGACGTAAACCAATAGCATCTGGAAACTTAATCAGTCGGCTACGCCATTCACCAGCATTAATCCGTACTGTGTTTAAATTCTTATCACTCATAGGTCTAAGCAGCTTGCTACATTTAATTTAGCCCTGCATTTTACTCCCATTTAACAGGCTATATTGATTCCTAGTTTATTGTAAAAGAAAGTTAGTTGGCATTGGGATCACCCACCATAATAGTGACGAAGTTATTAGGCTTAAGTCTGCGGTTAAATGCCTCCTTAATCTGTGCCACCGTCACTTTATCCACATTGTGGTTGTATTCGTCCAGGTAGTTAATAGGCAGGTTATAAAACCCTATCATTGCCAAATAATCTAAAATTTTGCCATTACTATCAATACGCATAGGAAAACCGCCAATAATATTAGCTTTTGCGGCGGTAAGCTCCTGCTCAGTCACGCCCTCTTTAAGAAAATTATCCAAGGTTTCACGCACTAGCTTGAGTGCAACATCCGCTTGTTCTTTTTTAGTTTGTAAGCCAATCTGGAACGGTCCCAATTCTGCCATAGGCATAAAGTAGCTATACACGCTATAAACTAATCCGCGCTTCTCACGCACTTCTTCTGTTAAACGCGACACAAATCCACCACCACCTAAAATATAGTTGCCTACATACAATGGGAATAAATCTGGATCATCACGCTTAATACCTGGATAACCTAGCAAAATATGAGACTGTGATGCTGGATGCGGAATGCGCTTCTCAATAGATTGCGTAGGCAAAGTAACGCCGGCAAGGGTTTCTGGCGCATTAGTTTTAGGCAAGTCACTACTGATATTTTCGGCAATTTGAATAGCTTGTTCACGGGTTAAATCACCAATCATCGCAATCACTGCGCCTTTTGCCCCATAGTGCTTAGCATAAAAATTTTGCAAATCCTCACGCTTGATTTTTGCTATGGTTTCAACTTCACCACTTTCATCCAAGCTATAAGGATGCTTGCCATATAAAGCTGACATAAACGCTTTACTCGAAATACTTTCGGGCTGAGTAGCTGACTCTTGCAATCCGGAAATAATCCGCGCTTTTTCCCGATCAAGCACCGTTTGTGGAAAATCTGGCTTTTGCAGTACTTTAACAAACACATCTAAAGCTTGCGCCTGCTCACGCGCACTGCTTAAAGTACGCAACTTAAAACTAGCGCGATCTGCATTAAATTCGCCACCAAAGATTGCGCCGATATCAGCCATTTTATTAGCAATGACTTCATCGCTCATACCAGCCGCACCTAGCGTCATCAAATAGCGGGTTACACTGGCGACACCAGACATTTCAGCCGTATCGCGCACACTGCCAGCAGAAAAATTGACACTTAAGTCCAATATGGGCAAATCATGATTTTCCACAAAATAGACATCTGTTCCGGCCATCGTTTGCCACTTCTGAATCTTAACGCCAGCTTCTGCGTTTAAACTAGTGATAAGGATAACGAAACTAAGTACTAGTATTTTTTTTATATTTAAGCTCATTGATTAATTACCTTAAAGTTCTTGACAGCACTTTTCAAAACACATGACATTAATGTATGTGGGGTTTACCCTGAGGTTTAGCATTTGGATCCATAGGTTGCGGATCAAGCGTAGCAATTGTCAGGTTGTCTTGTATCAAATACTTTTTCGCTACAGCTTGAACCTGCTCTGGCGTCACCGCTCGCAGCTTTATTGGATAGTCATCTAAAATACGATAAGAGAAACCTATGGTTCCCACGGTACCAATTTGCATGGCTTGATTGAACATGGAGTCACGGTTATACACCTCGGTGGCAATAACGCCAGCTTTTACTCGGTCTAACTCTTCTGCAGTTACTCCCGAAGTTTTCACTAGTTCAACCTGTTGCAACAGAGCGACTTCAAGATCTTTAACAGTTTTACCTTCACTTGGTGTGCCGTCTAGTTCAAATAAAGTTAAATGACCTCGGGCTAACAAATCGTAACCGGCACTGACATCGATAGCCAATTGAGATTCACGTACTAACTTTTGATTCAAGCGTGACGCCTGATTGCCACTAAGAACGCCAGCCAATACTTCCAGCGCATACGGCTCCCAATCTTTATCAGTATCAACCAAAGTTGGCACATGGTAGCCCATTAATAAATAGGGTAGTTTAGCTGGCGCCTTCACTAAAACTCTTCGCTCACCTATCTGAACTGGTTCCACTTGAGGTTTTCGCACTGGCAATACTTTAGAACTTACCTTATCAAAGTATTGTTGCGCAAGCTTATAAACTTCATCCGCTTTGACATCCCCAACTACTACTAAAGTTGCGTTGTTTGGTGCATACCAGTTGCGATACCACTCACGGGCATCTTCATATGTCATATTTTCCAAATCATTCATAAAGCCTATCACTGGACGTGCATATGGGCTCGTTTGGTAAGCTGCTGCTTTAAATGCTTCATTCACTTTCGATTGTGGCTTATCGTCAGTGCGCCAACGGCGTTCTTCCATCACCACTTTAATTTCCTTATCAAATTCCTCCTTACTTAATACCAAGTTAGCCATACGATCAGCTTCTAGTTTAAATGATAAGGCTAGATGGGAATTTTCAAGCTGTTGAAAATAACAGGTATAGTCAGAACCAGTAAAGGCATTTTCTTTCCCACCAGCGGCTGCGATTAAGCGAGAAAATTGTCCTGCTTTAACCAACTGAGTGCCTTTAAACATCATGTGTTCAAGTACGTGTGCGACACCAGTTTTACCATTAACCTCATCAAGGCTTCCGGCTCTATACCAAACTTGCGACACCACTACAGGCGAGCGATGATCTTCTTGTACGATCAGTTTTAAACCATTTTTGAGTTGGAATTCTTTAATACCTGCATGGGCGGAAGTGATAAATAACCCAGGCAAAAGCGTGCATAGGATAAGGATTTTTTTAATCATTGATATCTTTCTTAAATAAAAATCTTGTTTTGAATAGCCTAATTCCAAAAACATTGATGTCTTTAAACAAAGACACAATCACATTTAATTAGTTCATGCTGCATTTTGTTTAGGACACGACTAGTCATTGTTTACAAACGTCCAAACTAAGGCACAACAAGCTTGCAAGTTTACGCTAAAATAAGGGGATTCTATTCGATACTCAATCATGTTTAATATTTTCAAGAAACCTCCAGTCGTTAACGAAGCTGCAATTCCACCGCAGACTTTTACACAACGCTTGCAACAAAGCCTGAGTAAAACGCGCAAGCAATTAGCCAGCTTATTTAATGGCGGAAAAATTGATGCTGATGTTTATGAAGAACTAGAAACCATCTTACTTACCTCGGATGTTGGCGTTACTGCAACACTCGCTTTATTGGCTGATTTAAAGACACGCGTATCCAGAGAAAATCTAGATAATACCCTACAACTTAAGACCGCTTTAAAACAAGCTTTATCGGATTTACTTACCCCCTTACAACAGCCACTAGATACAAACACTCACAAGCCTTTTGTGATCATGTTGGCTGGCGTTAATGGCGCTGGAAAAACCACAAGTATAGGTAAACTAGCGCATGCCTTTCAGGCTGAAGGCAAGTCAGTGTTAATTGCTGCCGGCGATACTTTTAGAGCCGCAGCTCGGGAACAATTACAAGTGTGGGGAGAGCGCAATAATGTGCATGTAGTTGCCCAAAGTAGCGGAGATGCGGCTGCGGTAATGTTTGACGCCATTAACTCAGCGCGGGCTAAAAATATTGATGTAGTTTTAGCTGATACTGCTGGCAGACTTCCGACACAAATGCATTTAATGGATGAAATTGCCAAAGTAAAACGTGTAATGGACAAAGCATTACTTGGTGCACCGCACGAGGTGTTATTGGTATTAGATGCGAACACCGGTCAAAATGCAGTGAACCAAGTCAAAGCGTTCGATGATGCTTTAGGTGTGACTGGTCTGGTACTAAGTAAATTGGATGGAACAGCTAAAGGTGGTGTTATTGCAGCGATAGCGAGTGCTCGACCTATTCCCATCCGTTATATCGGCATAGGCGAAAGTATTGATGACTTAAGACCCTTTAATACCAAAGAATTTATAGATGCCTTGGTTGATGATTAGGTTAGCGCAGTATGAATCCAGATCACGTAACCATTTAATTTAGCGATACAATACCTACCATGATTCAATTCGACCAAGTCACCAAACGCTACCCGGGCAGCGATGAGGCATTAAAAAATGTCAGCTTCAGCATAGAAGCAGGTGAGTGGGTCTTTATCACCGGACATTCTGGCGCCGGTAAAAGTACTTTACTTAAACTGACTGCCGCCATTGAGCGCCCTACCAGTGGCACGGTGCTTATCGCCAATCAAAACATCAGCAAGCTTAAAGCTTCTGCGATACCTTTTATGCGGCGTCGATTCGGAGTAGTGTTTCAGGATCACAAGCTCCTTTACGATCGCAACTGTTTTGAAAATGTAATTTTACCGCTGCGTATTAATGGAGTCTCCGGCACTGAAGCTGCTAAGCGAGTACGTGCTGCATTAGATAAGGTTGGGCTATTACATAAAGAAAAAGCCATGCCAATTACTTTATCTGGCGGCGAGCAGCAACGCTTAGCTATTGCACGCGCGGTGGTTAGTCGCCCTTCCATTCTAATTGCTGACGAACCTACTGGTAACCTCGATGCTAGTTATGCCGCCGACATTATGGGTATTTTTCAGGCATTTAATCAGGTCGGTGTTACCGTGATCATGGCCACCCATGACGCTCTTGGTTTGAGTGCCTCTCAAAATCGTGTACTTCACCTAAGCCATGGTCAGCTTAGTAAAACTGAAAGCACATTGTAATGATCTATTGGATAAACCATCATATGCAAGCTCTGAAATTGGTATTGATGCGTATGCGAGATAATGTGCTATCTACTTTTATGATCTGCCTGGTAGTGGGTGTCGCCATGAGTTTACCCGGCCTGTTTTATGTTGGCGTGGATAATCTGTCTAAGCTAAGCAATCATATGCAAGATGAAACTGAAATCAGTTTGTATCTTAAACTTGATGTGAGCCAAGAAACAATCTCTACTTTAGATGTGGCTTTAGCCAAAAATATTGAAATTAAGCAACATCATTTTGTAAGTAAAGACGAAGCTTGGCTTCGCTTTCAAGAAAAATCTGCTACTAATAACGAGATTAATAAAGTGATACTGCAGATTAATAAGAACCCCTTGCCAGATGCTTACTTCATTCAAGCTAAATCAAGTAACCCTGAAGCCTTAGAGTCACTTAAGAATAGCCTACAGAAATTACCCGGGGTAGAACAGGCTTTACTTAACAGTGAGTGGGCAAAGCGTTTATCAATTCTGCTCGGACTAGGTGAAAAAATAATATTCTTTATTGCAGCTCTTCTTGCATTTACCTTACTGATCATTATCGGAAACACTGTAAGAATGCAAATCCTGACGCAGAAAGATGAAATTGAAGTGAGCAATCTAATGGGTGCAACTAGTAGCTTTATTCGGACACCCTTTTTATATGCTGGTATTTTGTATGGGCTAATGGGGGGGCTACTCGCTATTGCTATCATGTCGGGTATTATGCAAACATTTAATTACTCAATCGCGCAAGTTTCCAGCCTTTACAATAGCGATTTCAGTATCCCACTATTTAACCCTAAGCTTTTTACAGTCATCATTGGTGCGGCAACGACAATAGGCTGGCTAGGTTCGTATATTGCCGTTAACCGTTCTATTCAGTCATTTAAAATTAATTAAATTACTTTTTAACATTGAACCGTCTAACTAAAGGTAAAAATAATTAGACTCGTTCTTGACGGTTTGATCAATTAAATTGTTCACTAGTTTTTAGATACAAAAAAAGCCTACTCATTGCTGAATAGGCTGTTTATTCGGTAAGGCAGATTATTTGTTCATTACGTACATTGTCACTTCAAAGCCAAAACGCATTTCTGTAGCAGCTGGTGTAGTCCACATAATAATTCTCCAAAGTCTTTAACTGGTTGAACTGACAACATGTCTTGTTCATATGTAATCATTATATGCAGACTCAAAAACATAGTACTATTGCTGTTCATGAGTGGTGGCTAAGTATAATCATGAAATTGAAATATCATCTTTAAATACAGACCCGCAATTTCAAACAGAAGCAGATATTGAAATTCGTCACTTCCGACAAACAGGTCGATTATGCAATCAACAGTGAATCGTCACCGCCATCAGAAAAAATGGGCAATAGATCGTTGATATTTAGCCTATATGTGATCTGAATCAATAACAAATATGGTTTAGGCGTGTAAATTTAGTTATTGAACCGATTGAGCTTTCGAGTTAACAACTTTAATTGTTCAGAACAATTAGAGCTTAAGTGAAACTTTTCTCTACTAGCACTCTCTAAGTGGGAGTGCTAAAATGATACATCGGAGGATTTAAATTCAATGACAACAGCATTAACTTTACCTGTAATCACATCAACTGATAGCTTAGAGCAATACTCTAGTGCGATTAGAGCCTATCCTATACTGACCGCTGAAGCGGAATATGCGCTCGCGGTAAAATTCAAACAAGATAACGACCTCGAGGCCGCGCGTCAACTTATTGTATCGCATCTTCGTTTGGTCGCTAGCATTGCCCGTGGATACATGGGTTACGGTCTTCCTCAGTCTGATTTGATTCAAGAGGGCAATATCGGCCTAATGAAGGCAGTAAAACGCTTCGACCCAGACCGTGGCGTTCGCTTAGTATCATTTGCAATGCACTGGATTAAAGCCGAAATGCATGAATACATTGTGCGTAACTGGCGTATGGTCAAGATTGCCACTACCAAAGCACAACGAAAACTGTTCTTTAATCTGCGTAGCATGAGAACTGGCTTAAATAGCTTACAGCCTGCTGAAATTGCTCATATTGCAAATGAATTAAAAGTAAAGCCCGAAGATGTTCGGGAAATGGAATTGCGATTAAACGGTCACGAAATTTCGCTTGAAGCTAATATTGATGATGATAACGATGAGCAATTTAGTCCAATTGCCTATCTTCAAGACGAAAGCCTTGAGCCTTTAGCCGTGATTGAAGCGAGGCAAGCTGAAGTGAACGCATCAACGGGTTTAGCACATGCCCTACAAAATCTTGATGATCGCAGTCGCCGTGTAGTTGAGGCACGCTGGTTACAAGAACAAGGCGGAATGACTTTACATGAACTTGCGGATGAGTTTGGGGTTTCTGCTGAGCGTATACGTCAGATTGAACAAAAGGCAATGCAAAAAATGAAAACATTGATGCTAGCCAGTAGCTAAGTTTTCCATTAATCATTAAAAAGGGCTTCTAGTTGAAGCCTTTTTTATTGCCTATATCGCAAATAAACGAACATTTAATGCCCCTCTCTTCTCCTCCAACGTCAGCAATCTAGACGCTTCTGTTATCATCATAGCTTTACTGCTAAGAATCCATTATGAGCGGCTTAACACAAAACTCACCTAGACCTATTGATATACGCCTGCATCAAACATCGCGTCTATTGGAAGTAAAATTTGATAATAATACTGAATGCATGCTTTCTTGCGAATTTTTACGGGTGTACTCTCCTTCTGCAGAAGTCCGTGGCCACGGCAAGGGCCAAGAGGTATTGCAGCTAGATAAAGAAAATGTAAATATCACTGCCATAGAACCAGTGGGCAACTATGCCGTCAAACTCGTATTCTCTGATGGTCATAACACTGGCTTATACTCTTGGGATTATCTCTATGATTTAGGCCGGGACTATGAAGCACTTTGGCTGGAATATTTAGGTAAATTAAGTGCAGCTGGTATCCATAGAAAGTAATTAGTGCTAAAAAGCGAGCAGAATTAAGATGACATCTGAACACAATACCCACTTTGGTTTTAAAACCGTTTCTGAAGCTGATAAAGCAAAAAAAGTCGGCGAAGTATTTCACTCAGTTGCCAGTAAATACGATCTAATGAATGACGTAATGTCAGCGGGCATGCATAGAGGATGGAAACGCTTTGCGGTTGAAATTAGCGGCGTACGTAGTGGCGATAAAGTATTAGATATTGCCGGGGGCAGTGGAGATCTATCTAAATTATTCGCCAAAAAAGTTGGCGCTGATGGCCAGGTAATACTTACCGACATTAACGCTTCTATGCTCGCAGTAGGCCGCGACCGCATGCTGGATGCTGGCTTAAGTGTTCCTGCCCTCCAATGTGATGCGGAAAAACTACCGTTCCCCGACCAATATTTTGATTGTGTCATTGTGGCATTTGGTTTGCGTAACATGACGCATAAAGACTTTGCCTTGGCTGAAATGCAACGCGTACTTAAAGTTGGCGGCAGATTATTAGTCTTAGAGTTTTCTAAGGTATGGCAACCATTATCTAAAATTTACGATATTTATTCATTCAAACTGCTACCCCTTATGGGAAAATTACTGGCCCATGATGCAGAAAGCTATCAGTACTTAGCCGAATCAATACGTATGCATCCCGACCAAGAAGCCTTAAAGAAAATGATGATTGAAGCAGGCTTATCTAAAGTTGATTACTACAATTTATCCGCGGGCGTAGTGGCATTACATAAAGGCTACAAAACTTAATGTTTAAAGCCCTTGTAACCCACCTTTTGCAGCATCTAATAACCCAGAACAGTTGGGCCAACGCCTTATTGCAACCGCATGCCGGGAAGGCTGTGCAGTTTAATATCGCATCCATTAAAACTAATATTATAATTCTTGAGAATGGTGGCCTAGCCGTTGCTGGAGAAACCAATGTTGCCGATGCCACGGTGAGTATTAGCGTCAGCCTATTACTAAGACTGATTACCCAAGATGAAGCTGCTAAAATGCAAATTGCCATCTCTGGCGATACACACTTAGCAACTGAGTTAGCTAAAGTGTTGAGTAACATGGTCTGGGATTACGAAGATGATTTAAGCAAATTAGTCGGCGATGTGCCTGCAATAAAATTAAGTCAACTTGGGCGCGAGACAGTCGCTAACATCAAACAAAGTAGTATTCAGCTTGCTGAAATGGTCAGTGAATACTGGCAAGAAGAAAAACCTCTTATCGCAAAAAAACGTCATGTAGAACAGTTTAATGCTGATGTTGATAAATTACGTGCTGATGCAGCACGCTTAGAAAAAAGACTCGCCAAACTAACACAGCAATTCCAACCCTCCTACAACAAAATCACCTCAGAAAACAGGCCCTAATCTATGCGTATTTTCCGCCTGTTTTATATTACCTTTATCGCGCTACGCTTCGGTTTAGATGAATTCATCTTTGATAATGCCAAGTACAAGCCATTAAAAAAACTGATTAACGGCCTGCTATTTTTACGTGATAAAGATCAAGCGCGCGGTACTAGACTTAGATTAGCGCTAGAGGCGCTAGGGCCTATTTTTGTTAAATTCGGGCAAATGCTATCTACTCGACGCGACTTGATTCCACTAGATATTGCGGATGAGTTAGCTAAGTTACAAGACCAAGTCCCACCATTCGCATACAGCGAAGTCGTGAGTAGCATAGAGCAAGCATACAACCTACCGCTCAATCATGTATTTAAAGATTTTGAGCCTATAGCCGTAGCCAGCGCTTCGGTAGCGCAAGTGCATTTTGCTCACTTACTCAATGGCACGCCAGTCGCGGTTAAGGTCCTGCGCCCTGGCATCGCCAATGTCATCTCTAAAGACTTATTATTACTCGACACGGCAGCTTGGTTATTGCAATCACTATCCGCTGAAGTAAGGCGCCTGAAACCACGTGAAGTGGTGGCAGAGTTTGCACAACATACGCATAGTGAACTTGATCTCACCTTGGAAGCAGCTAACTGCACACGACTTGCCAGCAACTTTCCGGACAAAAGCTTGCTGATTCCAGAGGTACATTGGGATTGGTGTCGCCAACAAGTAATGGTGATGGAACGCATGAACGGCACTCCAATCAGTCAAATAGATGTGTTAAGAGCTAAGAATATTGATATTTCTAAACTAGCACGTGACGGGGTACAGATATTCTTCACTCAAGTTTTTCGGGATGGTTTTTTTCATGCCGATATGCACCCAGGCAACATTCAAGTGGCGGATGATGGCCGCTATATTGCCCTAGATTTTGGCATTATGGGATCGCTAACGGATATCGACAAATATTATCTAGCGCGTAATTTTCTTGCCTTTTTTAATCGTGATTACCGTGATGTTGCGGTAGCGCATATAGAATCAGGATGGGTGCCCAAGGGGACCGATGTTGAAGCCTTAGAAACTGCAGTGCGTGCTATTTGTGAGCCTATATTCAACAAGCCTCTGAAAGAAATCTCATTTGGACGCACCCTACTAAGCTTATTCCAAATGTCACGTCGCTTTGGCGTGATTATTCAGCCACAATTGGTGATGCTACAAAAAACCTTACTTAATATAGAAGGACTTGGACGAGATTTAGATCCTGATTTAGATTTATGGAAAACTGCACAGCCTTTCCTAACTCGCTGGATGAGCGAGCAAATTGGTTGGCGTAGCGTAGTGAAAACGCTTAAAAAAGAACTACCATTTATGCTTAAAAACCTGCCACAGGCACCGCGTCTAGTTCATAAATTTTTAACTCAACAAACGCAAGCAGAACAAGATGCGCCATTAAGACAAATGCTAACTGACTTAATTGAAGTGCAACAACAGCAAGCACGCTGGCAAAAAAGATTGAGCATTGCTATCATATTATTAATCTCATTACAGATAATGAGCTTATTTATTAACTAAGATCACAATTAAAGCGCCTTAACTATAGGGTTGGTTTTGGCAAGTATATAACCATTAACACCATGACATTTATCCTATGCTTAAATTACTAACTACTGATTTTCAACCCAAGGTAAGAGCTCAAGTATGTTACTTTGGTTTGTAATTACCTACTGGGTCGTTTCAGTAGCGATTGGTCTTTGGGCTGCACGCCGCGTTCACAATACTAAAGACTTTGCTATCGCTGGACGTCATCTTCCGTTTTACATGGTCACAGCCACGGTTTTTGCTACGTGGTTTGGATCTGAAGCGGTATTAGGCATTCCAGCCACTTTCTTGCAAGAGGGTTTACACGGCGTAATAGCCGATCCCTTTGGTGCGGCTTTGTGCTTGATTTTAGTTGGCTTGTTCTTTGCGGCCCCCCTCTATCGCATGAAACTACTCACCATAGGTGACTTTTATAAACAACGCTATGGGCGTGGCGTTGAAATACTGACTACCGTCGCTATCGTAATCTCTTATTTGGGTTGGGTCGGTGCGCAAATCACAGCATTGGGCTTAGTATTCAACGTTGTCTCTGCGGGTGAAATAAGTAAGCTTACTGGCATGTGGATTGGATCAGGGTCCATCTTAATTTACACCCTGTTTGGCGGCATGTGGGCAGTTGCAATTACTGACTTATTACAAATGGTGATTATTTGCGTCGGTATGGTCTACATTGGCGGCGAAGTTAGCGGAATGGTAGGCGGGGTTAGTTCAGTAGTTAAGCATGCCAGTGATGCAGGAAAGTTTACATTTTGGCCTACACCCGACTTGAAGGAGATTCTAGCTTTTACCGCAGCGTGGATCACTATGATGTTTGGCTCTATTCCACAACAAGATGTCTTTCAGCGTGTACAGTCATCTAAAACTATCAAGATTGCCGTATGGGCATCGATCGCTGGTGGCTGCCTCTACTTTGTCTTTGCTTTTGTACCCATGTTTTTAGCCTATTCAGCCACCCTAATCGATCCGGATATGGTGAATAGCCTCATTAATACAGACCCACAAATGATACTGCCAACACTTGTACTTAAGCACGCACCATTAGTAGCACAGGTTGTATTTTTCGGCGCACTGCTCTCGGCAATCAAGAGCTGCGCTTCAGCCACATTATTGGCACCATCAGTTACTTTTACCGAAAATATTTTGAAACCGATGCTTGGTCACATCAATGATCGTGAATTACTACGTTGGATGCGAATCGTCACACTCAGCTTCACTTTTTTAGTCACGCTATACGCAATCAACTCAAAAATGAGCATTTTTAAAATGGTGGAATCAGCTTATCAAATAACTTTGGTGGTGGCATTTATACCATTAGCATGCGGGGTATATTGGCGCCGTGCGACTAATCAAGGCGCGTTAATCTCAATCTTGATGGGTTTATTAACTTGGGTTGGCATGCTTATTTTCACTAACGATCCATTGATACCGGCACAATTCGCTGGCGTACTTGCTAGCGCTGCCGGGATGCTGATAGGTTCATTATTACCTCAGAAAATATCGGGGCCCTTGCCCGAACATATTAGCTTTTTACAATCACATGCATCAAGCCAGCATCAATACTAGAGACTATTTAATCGGTTGGCAGGAATCACAGTAAAAAGTTGAACGCTGACCTAAACGAACATTTTTAATTAAACTGTGACAAACCTTGCAAGGCAGCCCAGTCCTCGCATAAACAAAGTAGGCTTGTTGAAAATAGCCGGGGCTACCATCTACAGAAAGAAAATTACGTAGACTGCTACCACCTGCTGCCAAAGCATCATGCAAGGTACTTTTAATCGCTGCTACTAGGCGATTGCAATCCTCAAGTGATATTGATTTGGCTGGGGATTGTGGATGAATGCGGGCGCGGAATAACGATTCACTGGCATAAATATTACCCACACCCACTACGAGATGACTGTCCATAATCGTGATCTTGACCGCTGAAGTGCGCGTGCGCATCTGCCTATGTAAGTAATGACCAGTGAACGCCTCATCTAAAGGCTCTGGACCCAACACACTTAAGAGCTTATGGGAATAAGGCTCCGCTCCTGCCCATAATACGGCACCAAAGCGTCGAGGATCATTTAATCTTAACACTTGTCCGTCATTGAATAAGATATCGAAGTGATCATGCTTTATTGGTGGTTCATCTTGCGCTAATAAACGTAGTCGCCCGGACATTCCTAAATGCAATAGTAAAACACCATGATCAAAATGCGCCAATATATATTTAGCGCGACGCGTAAGTGCATTTAGTTTTTGTTGGGGTAATGTTTCTACTATGAATTGTGGGATAGGCCAGCGTAGCGATTCGTTACGAATCACGACCTTGCTCACACTTTGATTGAGTAGTGGCAGAAGGCCCAATCTAGTGGTTTCTACCTCAGGAAGTTCAGGCATGTTGGCTGCGAATATAACCGCTAGGTTTAATTTGGCAGATTGATTGGTGGATTAAGCATAGTAAAACCGACATCGTTTGCAAAGTGATACTGCAAACCCTCATCCGGCCTCGCTAAAATCAGGTCTGGTGACTCTTGTATTTTATCGAAGTGTACTTTGCTGCCATCCGCTAATTTAATCTCAAATGATGGATAAGTCATTTTACGATCTGGGGTATAAAAATCTACTGATTTTGCTAGCGCATGTACCCATGAATAATCCAACCACTCATTCAGTTCATTTTGTTGAGGCTTAGCACTGGCTATCGATACACTCCACTTTCCATCTACTAAGTGCATTTGTAATCTAGAATCTTCCCATTGTTCAAGATGCGCATAATCAAAACCAGCGACTTTCTCTGTTGGTTTTAATGGCACCTTGTCCACCAACTCAATTAGCTCTATTGAGGCATAGTCTGCGTATGCACTAGATACTAAGTAAACATTATTTCTATGCGCCACATACTGCTCATCCGTTACGGGATTATGTGTACCAAATAAAAACTCTTCTACATTGGCTTTATCTCTAAATAGCTTAAGCTTAACTAATGGATTATTTAAACCAAACTTCTCTAAATCACCTGGGGCAACTGTCGCTATTTTATTTTTAGTTTTGGCAGCAATAATGCCTAGAATGCGCTGGACTGAGACTTGGTCAGCACGCGCTTGTTGCGGGGCTGTAATCCTCCAATAACCATTCACTTTAGCCAAGGTAAGCGCCGCTTTCGCTGGAAACTCTACACTAATGCCATTGAATTCAGCCAGCTTATAATTCGATAGTTCATAGACTTCACTCTTCTGTGCAATTGTCTTAGGGTGCAAATATAAGAAAGTCAACAAACCCGCCACTAGGGCGAGCATCATCAAATTAAATAACCAACGTTTTTTCATGTATTGCTTTCGATAAGATCAGGGGGTCACACCTAAAGAAAGCTAAGCCTTCCTGCGTTTCCACCATAAATAGAAGCCGGCAATAATTAAGGCCAGTGGTATAAAGTACTGAAAACCATGGAAGACTGTCCAAGCAATGATACGGCCAGAGTCGGTATCAGGAATGGTCATATTGATGTCTTTTAATGGCATAGGCTGGATGGTGATCAATTTATCATCACCTGCAAGCCAGTTAACGATATTAATACCGAAGTCTAAATTACCACCATTAGTAATAAAAGTATTGGATAAGAAGTTGCCATTACCCATCACGACAATACGCTGACCTTTTTTACCATAAGTACGCTCTAAAGCCACTCCAATATTAATTGGGCCACGCTTATCAGTTTTTTCATTAAAGGTTGGCTTAGCATCCTTAGCTAACTTAACTGCACTTAACCAACCATTTGGCGCAACTTCTACCAAATTGCTGACTTTCCAGCCATTTTCATCAGTACCTTGCGCTGTTACCTGATGCGCCTCTGGGAAAAGAGTACGTAACATAAAGTTATTGGTGATCGCGTGCTCACCGTACAAGCTTGCAAAAGAAACGCGCGCATCAACACCGTATTGGGCTGAAGCCATATCTAAAGTAATGCCAGGAGAAACTTGCAGACCTAAATATTCAGCAACATTTTTAAGACCGTGCAAATTATCGTCATCTAACAACCAAAGTAAATTACCGCCAGCTTCCAAGTAAGCTTTAATTTTCTTCATTTCCACTTCACTTACATCCACTTGCGGACCAGCAATCACCAACATCGCACCATTGTTAGGCACAGCTGGTAGGATGGTTAAATCAGGATTGGCAAACTTAAAGCCTTTTTTCTCTAACTGCTTACCAAACTCGCCGATATCTTGATTTTTAATACCGATTAAATTACGCTCACCATGGCCATCCAAGTACATCAATGGCTGTTGATTAGTGCGAGATAAACGAACTAACACATTGGTCATTTCTTGTTCGGCTATTGGCGGCGTTAAGTGCTCAGTACGTTTTTGGTATTCAACCACAATTTCACCATCATTTTTTATGCCCGCATCTTGAGCTAACTTAGGCTCCTCGGATGGGTTAATAAATTTTAACTGTACGTTCTTTTTATCGCGCTGATAACGCGCGACAAAATCAATCATGCCCTTACGAAAATTGTCGCCAGATGATGCATCATCTTTTGTAGCAAACACGGTAATATTGACCGGCTCTTTCATCTGCTTCAGGACGTTAACGCTACCTTGGGTCAGGATATTATGGTTCGCCTGTGTAATATCTTTCGTATAGCGGTACTGGCTGGCTAAATAGCCAAGGAGAATAACCAAGATTAAAAACAGCACCACAAAAAAGCTGTTTTGCACGAGCAGTTGGAAACGTAATTTACGATTAATGTTCATTTAATAAGACCTAATATTTTACAAATATAATTAACCACGTAAGCGGTCAGCATCTAAGCGACGTACTGTTAAGGTTAAGAATGTCACTATGAATAAGAAGAAATAGGCAATATCACCTGTATCAATCAAACCACTAGAGAATGACTGGAAATGCCGCATCAGCGATAAGCTGGCCAATGTGTTGCTTGGGTCGCCCGCAAAAAACCGATCTAAAATCATTAAAGCAAACAAAGCAACAAAAGTCAGAATCGCTGCGACCACTGGCTGCTGAGTCAAGCTAGAAAAGTACAGCCCTAGCGCAGAGAAGCTGCCCACCAACAAAAACAGACCTATTGAGTTGGCAATCAGAAAACCAAAATCGATATCAGCCCAAATATTAAGCGTAGATAGCATCAAGGCAATAAACACAATCAAGATACTCAAGAATGCTACTAGACCAAAAAATTTACCCAACACAATTTCCGTTAAAGAAATAGGCGCACTAAATAAAAAAGGTAAGGTTTGACTTCGCCTCTCTTCGCTGATGAGTCGCATAGAGAGTAAAGGCACAGCAAACAGCATAATAAAAGAAGCTAATCCATAGACAGTTTGCGCCACAAACTGCGTAACACCTGTTCGCTCCGCAGGACGCATCGCACCTGACATTACGGCGAAGTAATCATTAACACCATTTAAGTAATAGGTCCCGAACGCAAACATCAGTAACGCCAGAATCACCCAGCCCATAGGCGATGCGAACACACTTTTTAACTCTTTTCTTGCTACATTAATAATCATAATTAAACCCTAAAAGGCTGCTTGTTCTTGATAGGTCAGTTGCATAAATACATCTTCCAAACTGGTCTGGTCTGGTGCAATTTGGTGTAAACCCCAATTATTTTTAACTGCTGCCTGCACAATAGCCTCTGCTGGCATGACATCATCAGCAAAACGAACGCGCATTAAACCACTTGGCAACGCTTCAACTTCAGTAATGCCAGGAATCTTCAACATTACATCAATGCTAGGCGGGTTATTCATTGCTATTAGCAACCTATTACCTACGCGTTGTTTCTTAAGCACGTCAATGGAACCGTTAAACACTAACTTTCCTTTATCGATAATTTGAACTTGGTCGCAGACCATTTCGACTTCAGGCAAAATATGTGTTGAAATAATCACACTATGGTCGCTACCAAGCTCACGAATCAATGCTCGAATATCGCGGATTTGGATTGGATCTAGGCCTACAGTTGGCTCATCTAAAATCACGACCATAGGATTATGAATAATAGATTGTGCAATACCTACACGTTGCTGATATCCATTCGATAGGTTTTCAATCAGACGTTTGCTCATATGGCCTAAACCACAGCGTTCTTTAGCAACTTCTACGGCTTTTTTGATATTTCCAGAACTGACTCTATGTAAACGTGCGGCAATAGTTAAGTATTCATCTACGGTTAACTCTTTATAAAGAGGGCGCATTTCAGGCAAGTAGCCAATTAAGGCTTTCGCTTCCTTAGGACTCTCCATCATATCTATCCCGCAAATCTTCACACTACCATTGCTTGGTGCTAGATTACCGGTAAGCATTTTCATGGTGGTTGATTTACCGGCACCATTAGGGCCTAGAAAACCTAACACTTCACCCTTACTTAGATTAAAGCTGACATTGCTAACCGCTTCCCTACCGCCATAAAGCCTAGTAAGTTCGATTGCCTCTACTGTAAAATTATTCATAGCCACTCAATGTTTAGACACTTAAATTTCTGGTTTAGTATGCTGACAGACCAAGATTGATACACTGGAGTTTCAGGATACTGTATTTTAGGGTGTTGAATTTACCTAATCAATAGTTAAGTGATTAGGCTTTTAAATCCGTATAAAAATAAATTTCACTTAAACTTTTTGTTAAAATTTACCTCAAAAACTTCCTGAGAGTAATCATGCATTTAAACGCAAGTGTATTATTAAAACCATCTAAAGCTTAACTGATGGAATTTTTTTTTGACATGCGCTATAGTCAATGCGTGATTATGTAGGAACTTGCGCCGACTGTCACGGACTAACAACCAGAAGCCTAAATTCAGATGTGTAAAGTCTAACCAGGCCAAGCTATCGATTAACGTCTGGCGAATATCAGGCGGGTTGCAAACTAACTTGTTTTCCCTATGAATGGCATCTATAAGCTATTCCAACTTTAAAGTCATTAAATAAAAATTATGCTTCTAATTACTACTGATATGGCACATATGACAACTGATACTAAGCCGACTGCAGGGATTCTACCTCACTCCAACTTCACTTTATCCATAGCTAAATCTTTGTTTGCGGGATGCTTGGCTATAGGGATATTAAGCCTTAATGGCTGCGCAACATCGCAAAAACTTAAACCCATTGCACTAACGCAGCATGAGAACAGCACAGGAAAAGGTAGCCTAAGCAGCGACTTTATCTATAAATATTTAGTCGGTGAAATCGCTGGGCAACGCGGAGATTTAGCCACATCAGGTTCAATATTTTATGATTTAGCAAAAACAGAACGAGATCCAGGATTGGCAGAACGTGCCGCTAAAATTGCGGTATATGCCAACATTCCAAATTTAGCCATACCTGCAGTAAAGCTATGGTCTGAATTAGACCCCACTTCAACCGAAGCTCAACAAGCAGTCAGTGAAATGCTTATTGCCACAGGAAAACTGAGAGATACAGAACCCTATTTGGCCAGACTGCTCTCTAAAGAAGAAACGCGAGCCGGCGGTTTCTTATATTTAAACGTATTGCTAAGCAAAAGTCCTGATAAATTAGGCGTTTTATTTTTAGTACAGTCATTGGCAAAACCTTACCCAAAATTGGTTGAAGCACATTTTGCTGTTGCACAATCTGCATGGTCTGCAGGTCTAGAGGAAGTAGCGCTTGAAGCACTTAATGAAAGCGCAAAACTAAATCCTAGCTGGCCAATCGCAGCCTTGCTTAAAGGGCAAATTTTGTTTGAAAAATCCCCGCAAGCTGCATTAGACTTTTATCAAACATTTCTTAAGAAAAACCCTACAGCCAATGAAGTTCGCATCAACATGGCCAAACTACTAGTGAGCCAAAAGCAATATACAGAAGCCAAAAAAGAATTCCCAATGATTGAAAAAAATGCTAAAAATAGCCCTGATGTGTTTGCTATTCTTGGTTTACTGTCATATCAAACAACAGACTATTTAGAGGCTGATAACTTCTTTAAACAAGCATTGAAATTAAACTTTAAGGATCTGGATCAACTTTATATTTATCTGGGACAAACTTCGGAAAAGCTAGCGCAAAGTGATGCTGCCATAGCTTGGTATAATAAAGTGCCCAATGGAACGCATTACATTGAGGCACAAGTTTATATAGCCAACATTATTGCGAGCGCGCAATCTGTTGATCAAGCCATCGAGAAATTAGATGCTTTAGAAAACCTCACTGCTGAACAGCAAGTTGTTGTCATCCAGTCAGAGGCAGGCATGCTAAGCAAAGTTAAACGCAACCAAGAAGCATTTGATTTGCTAGACAAAGCAGTTGGGAATTTACCCAACTCTCCTGAGCTGGTTTATGACTACGCCCTATCCGCCGAACGCATACAAAAATATGACATCTTAGAATCAGAGCTTCGTAAAGCCATTAGAGCCAAACCAGATTTTGCTGCCGCCTACAATGCACTAGGTTATTCATTTGCCGATCGCAATATTAAGATAGATGAAGCTATTAAATTGATAGAAAAGGCCTTAAGCATTACACCTAACGACCATTACATTTTAGACAGCCTAGGCTGGGCACTTTACCGAAAAGGTAATCTAGACAAAGCCATCGTTTACTTAGAGGAGGCTTACAAAGTGAATGCTGATCCTGAAATTGCAGCGCATTTAGGTGAGGTGCTATGGCAAAAAGGTCAACACGATGAAGCCATTAAGATTTGGCAAGATGGTTTAACTGCAGACCCTGACAATGAAGTGCTATTGGCTACGAGTAATAAATTTAAATCTTAACTTTTAATTTAATGCATTTAGTTCGCTTTTTAATTTTGCTTGCTTGCATTGCACTTCTGCAAGGTTGTGCCAACATTCCAGCTTCAGTTTCCGCCGATCAGACACAAGCACTTGCTTTATATGAAAAGCATTTAATGGATATTTCTGGAATTGATAGCTTTAAGATGCAAGCACGTATAGGTGTGCAAGCTGCGGGCAAAGGCTTTTCTGGCAGTATGCGTTGGCTGCATGGCATAAACACCGATGATATTGGGCTCTTCTCACCTCTTGGTAGCCAGGTCGCCAGCATGCAAAAAAATGTCGGGCAAGTCACACTCACCGATGCCAATGGAAAAATACTGGTCGCTGCTGATGCAGAAACGTTAACTCAGGATTTGCTTGGATGGCGCTTACCACTTAATGGCCTAACTGACTGGTCGCTTGGCCGACCCAACCAAAGCCCAATTGAGGCTCGCAGCATAGACGATGACGGCTTGTTGACCAGATTACAACAAGAAGGGTGGGTGATCAGTTATCAGAACTATACCGAGCAGAACGGGCATCTGCTGCCAACTAAAATTCTACTTAACCGCGATAAATTAAGCCTAAAAATACTGATTGATCAGCTTGATATCCCGGTTCACTAAGTATCGAACTAAAAAAACATACCTCGACTTCTCAGCTAGATCATAACTCAGCTACAATCTGCGTAACACTTTATACTTTGATGAATGGTTACGCCATGCGCGCATTAAAATATCTGCTTTGGTTACTCATATTAGCCATGGGCTTATTTGCTTTATATACCTGGGGCACACTAACCTGGGTCTATTCATCTGGTGAACGTGCAGGCTACGTTCAAAAGTTTTCGAATAAAGGCTATATCTGTAAAACTTGGGAGGGTGAGCTGTTATTAGTTTCGATGCCAGGCACACTTGCTGAAAAATTTCAGTTTTCAGTGCGCGATGAAAGTGTCGCCAAAAAAATCAACGATTCCATGGGTAAGCGCGTCAAGATTGAGTACAAGGAACATAAGGGTATCCCTTCGACCTGCTTTGCCGATACCGCCTACTATGTAGACAACATTCAAGTGCTAGAAAATCAAAGCCCTTATTAACGCCTATTAAATCCATGGCTAACCAAAAAAATTACATAACGCCTGAAGGCCACGCCCGCATAGAAGCTGAATTTCAACAATTACTTAAAGTTGAACGGCCAGAAGTAGTGCGCGTGGTTTCATGGGCAGCAGGCAACGGCGATCGTAGTGAAAATGGCGATTACATTTACGGGAAAAGACGCTTAAGGCAGATAGATGGACGGTTACGCTTTTTAATGCAACGCATGGATGCTGCAGTCATTGTCGACCCAGACACCCAGCAAGGCTTAGAAAAAGTCTTCTTCGGCGCCTGGGTCACTGTATTTTCGTTAAAAGATGATAGCGAGCACACCTACCGCATTGTCGGTCAAGACGAGCTAGAGCCATCCCTCGGTTATATCAGTTGGGTTTCACCGTTAGCGCGCGCCATGCTCGGGAAGCAAATTGGCGATTTGATCAAAGTAATCACGCCAATCGGTGAGGAACAATATGAAATTATAGATGTTCAATATCAAGCGCCGACGTGAAAGTTAGCAAAAATCAGTGCTGGGATATTTTTTGTCAGGTAGTCGATAACTATGGTGATATTGGCATATGTTGGCGCTTAAGTCAGCAACTGGCTAGCGAACACAAAATTAAAGTGCGCTTGTTTATTAACGACATGGTTGCCGCACAGCACATTATTGCCAACCTAGCTTTAAATCAAGCATCCCAGATAATTAACGGTGTGAATCTTTGCGTTTGGCCAGAAATCAGCGTTACTCCGGCACAAGTTGTGATTGCAGCCTTTGATTGCAAACTTCCAGATAGCTACAGCCAGAAACTCTTTATAAATCATAGCACCTGGATTAATTTAGAATATCTCTCCGCTGAGCCTTGGGTCGGCGACTTTCATGCTAAGTCTTCACCACAGCCGGCGCTTGGACTTACCAAGCACTTTTTCTTTCCCGGATTTACTCCTAATACTGGCGGCCTTGTTCGTGAGCACAATTTAATTGCAAATCGTGATGCATTTTTAAAGTCTTCAGGTAAAAAAGCTATCTTTTGGGCGCGATTGGGTTTATCGCATTTAGCTAAAGAAAATATGGTCAGAATTTCTTTATTCAGCTACCCGGAGGCCCAGATAAGACGGTTATTCTCGGCTTTAGCTAACCACAAAAATATAATACATATTGTGATGCCTTTTAATGGGAATTTAAGCCAATACAACGCCGCATTTTCTGACTGCACGCAATCGGAATCTCAGGGGAGTTGCCGGCTACTTCAACAAGGTAATCTTAGCGTGCATTTGGTTCCGTTTTTAAGCCAAGATGACTACGATCATCTGTTGTGGGCATGCGACCTCAATTTTGTGCGAGGTGAAGATAGCTGGATAAGGGCTATTTGGGCTGGCAAGCCTTTTATTTGGCAACCATACTGGCAAGCGGATAAGGTGCATATCCAGAAAATGCTAGCCTTTCTGCATGTTTATAATGAGAGCGCCAGTAGGCAAATGCAAACGCTATTGCTCGACGCACATCAGGAATGGTCAGCCAATGACACTGACCTAGCACCCGCGAAAAATCTTAATCAAGCCTTGTGGACAAACCTTATCAATCAGCTCCCGGCATTGGCGGCATTCACCTATCAACGCTCAAATACGTTAACGCTACAGACTGATCTAGCAACTAAGCTGGTGATTTTTAGTGAAAATTTAAGGAATAATCAGGTATAATGCGCGACTTTAGCGTGCTTATTATGTCAATCAGCGCATATTAAATTTACTAATACTTAATTTAGCAGGGCAACCTATGAAAACAGCACAAGAACTCCGCGTTGGTAACGTGATCATGATCGGTAGCGATCCACTCGTCATCGTTAAAGCAGAATACAATAAATCAGGCCGTACTTCAGCCGTGGTTAAAATGAAATTCAAGAACCTACTCACTGATGCGCCTAGCGAAAGCATTTATAACGCCGGCGATAAATTTGAATTAGTGGTGCTTGAGAAAAAAGAAGTGACTTACTCATACTTTGCAGATCCATCTTATGTATTTATGGATGCTGACTACAATCAGTTTGATGTAGATGGCGAGTATATGAGTGATGTGCTTCCCTACCTTGAAGACGGCATGCCAGTAGACATTCGCTTTTACAATGAAAAACCAATTTCAGTAGAATTAGCCAACTCAGTCGTGCGTGAAATCACTTATACCGAGCCAGCCGTTAAAGGTGATACCTCAGGTAAAGTAATGAAACCAGCGAAAATCGCTTCTGGCTTTGAAATTCCAGTGCCATTATTTTGTAGCACTGGTGACAAAATTGAAATTGACACGCGTACAGGTGAATACAGAAACCGCGTATTGAAATAAGCCTACATTTAAGTGTTGCAATTCGAAAAGGAGCCCAGTGCTCCTTTTTTTGCGCCTCATTAATAGCACATAAGTTAAAATGCATCTATGCAAGGTTTTCAAACATTTTTAGCTCCCGCGAAAATTAATTTATTTTTGCACATTACCGGTCAGCGCGCTGATGGTTATCATCTATTGCAAACAGCTTTTCGCTTGCTTGATTTTTATGACACGATTCACCTAAAACCAACAAGCAGCAACACCATTAAGCGAGTGAACTCACTGCCAGGCGTGCCTGAGGCTGAAGATCTATGTATCCGCGCCGCAACAATGTTGCAAGCCTATACAAACTGCTCGATGGGAGTGGAAATTGCTCTTGAGAAAAAAATCCCAATAGGGGGAGGACTAGGCGGCGGCAGTTCTGATGCAGCAACGGTTCTATTAGCACTCAATCAACTATGGCATCTTAAATTAAGCCGAGCTGAGCTTTTGTCACTAGGCTTAAAATTGGGAGCTGACGTGCCATTTTTTATCTACGGCAAAAACGCTTGGGCTGAGGGAATAGGAGATCAACTTCAGAGCATCTCCTTAAATGACGCTTACTATGTGGTTCTTACCCCAGAAGTACATGTATCAACTCAACAAGTATTTGCCAATAAGCAATTGACAAAAAATGCGATTCCTAAGACAATGTCGGACTTTTCAGGGATAGCTAAATCAAGTACTGGAAATTCTGCGTTTACTAATATGAATGCAGCGTTTATAAACCAACTTGAGCAGGTCGTTTGCAATGAATATCCTCCAGTTTTAGCCTGTTTGTCTTGGCTTAAAAAATTTGGTGCTGCTCGTATGAGCGGTTCTGGAGCTTCTGTATTTTTAGAAGTACCAAACGAAAAAGTAGCGACTGAAATATGCGATCAAAAACCCGATAATGTGAGGGGTTTTGTAGCAAAAGGGTTGAGTCAGCACCCTTTGTTTGAATACTGCAGTTAAATGTAAGATTCAAGCTTGTTGATTAAATATTGGGGAGTCGCCAAGTTGGTTAAGGCACTGGGTTTTGATCCCAGCATCCGAAGGTTCGAGTCCTTCCTCCTCAGCCAAATTCTGTAAAAGCGTGTAGATTTTTAAGATTTACACGCTTTTGTTTTTAGTAAGCTTTTTATTGATAGTTTAAGCAGGTGATCCACCTCGCTTTATAGGGAATCAAATGGCGTCTAACGGCAACTTGATGGTCTTTACTGGAAATGCTAACCCAGCGCTTGCTCAAGAAGTGGCAACACACTTGGGCATTGATCTTGGTCGCGCACATGTCGGCAGATTCAGCGATGGCGAAATTACGGTAGAGTTGCTCGAAAATGTACGTGGTCGTGATGTTTTTGTTTTGCAATCAACCAGCCACCCTACTAATGATAGCTTAATGGAAGTGATGGTCATGGTGGATGCACTACGGCGCTCTTCTGCTGGCCGCATTACGGCTGCTATCCCCTACTTTGGGTACTCACGCCAAGATCGTCGCCCACGCTCAGCACGCGTTGCAATTACTGCAAAAGTTGTCGCTAACATGTTGACTGGTGTGGGTGTAAATCGTTTGTTAACGATGGATTTGCACTCAGATCAAATTCAAGGTTTTTTTGACATTCCTGTAGATAATATCTACGCAACACCGATTTTACTAGCTGATCTGTTGTTACAAAATCATGAGAATTTAATAGTAGTGTCACCTGATGTAGGTGGTGTAGTTAGAGCGCGCGCTTGTGCCAAGCAACTGGGTTCAGATTTAGCGATTATTGATAAACGTCGACCTAAGCCAAATGTAGCTAAAGTGATGAACATCATCGGCGATGTTGCTGGTCGTACCTGTGTGATTATGGATGACATGGTCGACACTGCTAACACGCTGTGTGAAGCGGCAGCTGCATTAAAGAAGCATGGCGCCAAAAAAGTAGTTGCCTACGCGACACACCCCGTATTATCTGGCGGCGCTTGCGAGCGCATTATGCATTCAGAATTAGATGAACTCGTCGTGACTAACACCATTGCGCTTGGTCCTGATTCTGCTAAATGTAAAAAAATTCGCCAATTAAGTGCGGCTGAATTATTAGCAGAAACGATACGTAGAATTAGCTGTGGCGATTCTGTTTCTTCATTGTTTATGGACTAAAACCAAATAACAAAGATTATGTTTTTAACCCTGCATACTGGTCGCGGTGTGCAGTCTTTAGTGTAGTAAATAAGTAGTAAATTTAGGAGTAGCAAATGTCTATCGAAATCAATGCAGTAATACGTGACTTAAAAGGTACGGGTGCGAGCCGCCGTCTACGTCGCGCGGGTACAGTTCCAGGTGTCATTTATGGTGGTGGCAAAGAAGCCCTATCACTTGAAATTAACTATAAAGAGTTATTTCTACAGTTTCGCCATGAAGCTTTCCATGCTTCAGTATTAACCCTTATTCTTGGTGGTAAGAAAGAAAACGTATTGTTACGTGACTTTCAAATGCACCCAGTTCGCAATACTATTCAACACATTGACTTTCAACGTGTAAGTGCTACAGAAAAAATTCACGTTAAAGTGCCATTCCACTTTGTTAACGGCGATGTAGCTCCTGGTGTTAAAACTGGCGGCGGCATTGTAGCTCACGTCTTAACTGAAGCAGATGTAAGCTGTTTAGCTAAAGATTTGCCTGAGTTCATTGAAGTTGATCTTGGTGCATTAGAAATTGGTCAATCAGTACACTTATCACAAATCAAATTGCCTAAAGGCGTTTCTTTTGTTCAACTAGCGCATAGCAATGACGCTGCGGTTGCATCTATTGCAAAAACCCGTGGTGGTGTTTCAGAAGCAGCTGACGAAGCAACTCCAGAAGCAACTCCAGAAGCTTAAGTTTTAGTTAATTTAGCTTTGTAAAAAATAACGCGCGCTTTATGATTAAGTGCGCGTTTTTTTATTTACACATAACTATATGAACACAATCAATGTAAACGGCATCAAGTTACTGGTCGGCCTAGGCAACCCAGGTGATAAGTACATGAATACTCGTCATAACGCTGGCTTTTGGTGGGTGGATCAACTTGTCGCGGCCACTAGTAGTAGGCTGGCATTAGAGGCAAAGTTTCATGGTGTTGCTGGTAAATTAAATTGTGCAAGTTTGAATCCTAATAGCTTAGATTTAGGTGCCGAAACCTGGCTACTTAAACCCACGACCTTTATGAATGCGAGTGGCAAAGCCGTTGCAGCAGTAGCTAATTATTATAAAATTTCACCCGAACAAATTATGGTCATACATGATGAACTAGACTTAGCGCCTGGCAATGTGAAGTTAAAAAAAGGTGGTGGCCATGGGGGACACAACGGTCTTAAAGATATTGCGGCAGCCCTAGGCACAAAAGAGTTTTGGCGTCTTCGCCTTGGCATAGGCCATCCTGGCGATCGTAATGAAGTCATTAACTATGTGTTAAAAGCCGCTTTAAAAGATGAGCAAACGCTTATTAATAGGTGTATTGATGACAGCATCAACATTGTGTCGCAACTGTTAAACGCGGACTTTGAATCTGCAATGTTAAAATTGCATACTAAAAAATGAATAGAGAATAAACATGAAGTGCGGAATTGTTGGCTTACCTAATGTAGGAAAATCCACCTTATTTAATGCTATTACTAAGGCAGGGATCGCGGCGGAGAACTACCCGTTCTGCACCATTGAACCTAACGTGGGCATTGTTGAAGTACCTGATACGCGTATGCAGCCTTTAATTGATATTGTTAAACCGCAGCGCGTACAGCCAGCAATTGTAGAGTTTGTAGATATTGCGGGCCTCGTCGCTGGTGCGTCTAAAGGTGAGGGTCTAGGCAATAAGTTCTTAGCTAATATTCGCGAAACTGATGCCATTGTTCACGTTGTGCGCTGCTTTGAGGATAGCAATGTAATCCATGTTGCCGGCAAAGTAGATCCTATGTCGGATATTGAAGTAATCAATACTGAGCTGGCGCTAGCCGACATGGAAACGGTTGATAAAACCATGCACCGTGAAAGCAAAAAAGCTAAAAGTGGAGACAAAGACGCCATTGCACTCATGGCTGTATTAGAAAAAGTGTTGCCTTGCTTAGATCAAGCTAAAGCTGTGCGCACGCTAGGCCTAGACGATGACGAACTGCAAATCATTAAACCACTATGCTTGATCACAGTTAAGCCAGTCATGTACCTAGCGAATGTTGACGAAAACGGTTTTGAAAACAATCCATTATTGCAAAAACTTAATGAGCTTGGAATTAAAGAGCACGCGCCTGTTGTCGCAGTATGTGCAAAAATTGAATCTGAAATTGCTGAATTAGAAGATGAAGATAAAGCACTATTCTTATCAGAACTAGGGTTAAGTGAACCAGGCCTAGACCGAGTAATTCGTGCCACTTATGACTTACTTGGCTTGCAAACTTACTTCACCGCAGGCGTGCAGGAAGTGCGCGCATGGACCGTGAAAAAGGGTGCAACTGCACCACAAGCCGCCGGTGTCATTCATACCGACTTTGAGCGTGGATTTATTCGTGCCGAAGTCATTGCCTTTGAAGAGTATGTAAAAAATAAAGGTGAGCAAGGGTCAAAAGAAGCAGGGAAAATGCGCTTAGAAGGTAAAGAATACATCGTGCAAGATGGTGATGTGATGCACTTTAGATTCAATGTTTAAGTCTGCGCTAAAAGCAAATTTAAGTTAAAGATTCACTTAGTTAGATTAGCTGAGATATTTGGTAGGTTAGGAGAGAAACTATCTTTGACAACTTGTCCCTAAAACACTAGAATTGCGCCCTTGTTAAAAGTTTAAATGGTGATGTAGCTCAGCTGGTTAGAGCACAGGATTCATAATCCTGGGGTCGTGGGTTCAAGTCCCACTCTCACCACCAACACAAGCGGCTTACAGCGATGTAAGCCGCTTTTTTCATCATTGCACACCTGTTGCACACTTCATAGTTTAAGCGCATAGTGTGAGGGTGTCCCGAATTTTGTGTAAATAGCGGTTAATCACTGCTGAGGCATCCTCTCCTCAAACTGAATAGTAAACCTATTTAACGCAGGTTTCCAATCACGCAGTGGCATCGTCCATTTTTTGCTAA
>Ga0214182_1000007_pt1 | contig 162577 bp, 135 predicted proteins | sample TroBogEpilimnion_8_FD_153020 | JGI IMG/M metagenome (GOLD analysis project Ga0214182, IMG submission 153020) | Freshwater microbial communities from Trout Bog Lake, WI - 14NOV2007 epilimnion | ecosystem: Environmental > Aquatic > Freshwater > Lake > Epilimnion/Euphotic zone | place: Trout Bog... | reverse complement strand
TGATTTAATTGTCTTGCTAGTTGTTCTTGGTTGATGAGTAAGGCGAACCCAATGTTGTAAAGTAGCTTCTTTAACCCCTAAATCTTGGGCTATCTGTGAAATTGACAGGTTAGATTCACTGACTAACTTAACCGCTGCTGTCTTGAACTCAGTTGGATAATTTTTTGATTTTTCTCGGCTCATTAGGACTCACAATTTTTTCATTTATTTTAAATTATGTGTCCGGCTAAGTGTAGCCACATCAGACCACTACGTTAAGGTATAGATGCTAGGTTAGCTATAACCAAGATTCAGCTTAATTTGATTCTTGCCATATTCAAGTTATATTGTTTTATGTAAAAACATTAAGAGCTTTTATTTTAAAAAAGCCGTGATCGTAATAGAGGAATTACTATGCAAACATTTAACAACCCATTTAAACAAAAACTGATCATCCTATCTTTTGGGATATTATTCTCGACAAGCCAAGTGATGGCGGCAACAGACCTAACGGCACAAGAAAATTTTGCCAAAGCGCGTGTAAAGAGCTTAGAAAAAAATATGGATCACTCAAAGCACTTTGAGCCTATTGATAAAAGCTTAGATTTTCATGGGGTTTTTTATGGCTACTTACCTTGCAATGATTGCAATGGCATTAAATCAACACTGTCACTCAAACAAAAAAATAATTATCTATTAGTCACGCAACCTGCGAAAGAGTCGTCAAAAGAGACTTATGAAAAGGGTAAATATGAATGGAATGAAGACACTCGTACAGTAGTTCTAATCGCTAAAGACACGAGTAATAAACGACAGTACCAAATTAAAGACGAAGGCACTCTCATTTTACTCAACAGTGATGGTTCACCCATGTCTAAAAAATCTGATGATTACACGCTTATTCGAAGTGATAGCGCTAAAACACGCGAAGTGCACATCCATTAAGATATTAGAATCTAATAAAAAGCCTCTAAATTAATCATAAATTTCGAGGCTTTTTTAGTGGAGTTGGTGAATTAATTGGACCTACCATAGATAAATCAGGAGCCAATCTAGCGTCTACAGTCCTGTAACTACTAGCGGTAGTCTAAAGTATTAACATGATAATATAATGCATCTTTCAAATTACGCAATGGCGGCAGCTATCTGCTCAAATGTAATATAATCAGATGTTACCCCTGATGAAGACATATGCTTATCAGCATACAATCTATAATCAAATTTTTTAGGATCTTCTACAGCGAAACCTGCTACTTCGATGAGTTTTGTGGAGGGTAAATTCCCGTGTACCGCGAGAAAATAGTGGTGATTTTTGTGTCAAAGCAAGTCGCTGGAGTACAGGGAGCTTCGGTTTTCCAAACACTGTTTCCAGCTAAAAATCAGGCACAGTCACACCTTTAGAAACATCAAGAGGGTCACCCGAATTTGTTGAAAAACGAGAGTTCCAAATTAAGTTTGGATTTAAGGCTGAATTGATGACTTTTAAGGAGCGTCTTTGGTTTCTAGGTCCTTTTCTTCCCGGGCCAACGATACCGTTATTTTCATCACCTATTGAAATAGATTGAGTATCTTCAAAGCCCATTATGGACAAATGACAACCCGAACAGCTGTTATCATTACCTAAAATGAGAATGCTATCAGAGAACAATAAATTACCCAAATAACCGACATCTGCATTAATATTCTTTTTTAAATGATTACTATCAGTCAATGACTCTTGGATACGTCCAGTAAATCCAGCTTTTGTTAATAATGCACTTAAATTAGTGTCCAGATTCTCACTGAAAGACTGTGAGTAATTTCCATTTTTTTACTACTTACATCACCGTAAGCGTATGTACAAAAAATCGCATTTAATATTAGAAAAACTATTGATATATATTTCTAACACATACTTTTATTTATCATACGCCTACTGTAATGAATTAATTTTCAGCAAAATATAATGCTCTAAATTATTTTGTCATAACTTTTTTTCATCAACACATTTCTCGGTCGACCTGTTCTAGGCTTGTCATAAAGAGCGTTAATGCCATTTGCTTCCCAACCCCTTAACCAACGGGTGGTTGTTTGTCTACAAACACTAAACACTGTCGATAACTCTTGCACGCCCATTCCTTCGTGACTTAACAAAATGGCATGCGCCCTTACTCGCGACTGATAGTTTGGATGACTTCTTTTCATTTTCTCTAGAATTAATTTATCTTCTTCTGAAATTGTTTTTATATAGCGCATATTTGCTATCCAAAATTAAAAGAGACCTTGCTTCCTAGTTCATTCATAACATGATTGAGCTAAAAAGACTTAGCCCCCTTGATTAAAATTACTACCATCAATTTTATCTATGATTACTACCATAATCCCCCTACACATTAAATTAAAATGATTAAGACCATCTCATCTTTAACATAAAAAGTATATTAACTTTTTGTCAGGGCCTATATTACAGCAAAGCAATAATATTGCAAATAGTTTCTTAACATTTTTATCTGCACGATAAAGCTCATACAGCCATAAACGCACCGGTCAATTTCAATATATTGATTTTTATCATAAAACATTACATTCGCCATAAAAAAATAAATGCAACCCACTCCTTTATAAAATAAATCATTGAGAAATAACCAAGTTTATTTTGTTAATATATTTTAATTAAATTTAAGGTAGACCGTTAAAACTAAAAAACTTTACTGATTAAATAAAAATCTAGCTACGTAAAGCCCACAAGAAAGCCCAGCCGAAATAGGCTAAAAGACCACTAAGGATACAAAATCGATTTGAAAGGGTAGTGAGGAATGATTCCTAAGGCGTAAACGCCTTAGGTTTGGGGAACTGATTTAATGAATTGAAACGTATTAATAAACGTCTCTTACGTAACGTTTATCTTTTTTAAGTTGGTTGACGTAATCAATGGCTTGCTGCCCTGATAAATGACCCTGTTGAGCAATAACCGTATGTAAAGCTTGATCAACATCTTTAGCCATACGATAGGCATCACCACAAACAAAGAAGTATCCGCCCTGCTCTAACCACTGGAATAACTCTGCGCCTTGCTCGATCATTCTATCTTGTACGTATATTTTGGCTTCTTGGTCTCGCGAAAAGGCCAAATCTAACCGACTTAATAAACCAGAAGCTTGGTAAGCCTCTAACTCATTACGATAGATATAATCTGTTGCCGCGTTTCTATCCCCAAAAAACAACCAATTCTTACCAGTGGCCTTACGAAAATCTCTTTCTTGTAAAAAAGCCCTAAACGGAGCAATTCCGGTACCAGGTCCTACCATGATCATTGGCAAAGAATTATCTTCTGGCACTCTAAATACTTTGTTGGGTGTAAAGAAAGTTTTGACTGGGGTTTCTGCTTCCACTAAATCCGCTAAGAATGTTGAACACACACCTTTATGATTACGACCAAAACCATCATATCTAACGCTCGCAACCGTTAGATGAACAGTTTCCGGATGCTGTTTGCCACTCGATGATATGGAGTACGCTCTATGCTGTAACGGCTTTAATAAATTCACAAATTCAGCAGAAGTGAATTCAGCAGTAGGATTCTGCAATAATAAATCTAAGGTATCACGGCCCCATAAATAATCGGATAATTTTTCTTTATCACCGCCCGCTATAAAACCGTTTAATTCTTGATTGCCTGAGCGCGTAGCCAATTCTTCAATAAACTCTTTGCTCGGTGTTTTAATTTCAAATTGATTTTGCAGGGCATCCGCTAATAAGACTAACTCACCATTAACGGTGACTTCCTCATGACCACTACAATTTAAAGCTTTAATAAGATCAGCTACTAAATCTGGGCAATTAGTAGGCACTACGCATAAAGCATCACCCGCCTCATAGCTCAAACCAGACCCTGCAATAGAAATCTCATAATGACGTGTTTCTTTTGAAGATGAAGCATCTGTTAACAAACGATTAACTAATAACTTGGCTGGGAATGGATTTTTACGATGGTATTCAGGCTTGTTACTTGCTCCTGCATTAGCATCAACATTAGACACACCAGACCCACCTGCTATTAATGGGATAACTGAGCTAATCCACGCTTGTGCTGGTTCCTCATAATCCACATCACAATTTACGCGATCATAAAGTCGAGTAGCACCCAATTCAGCTAACTTATTATCCCAATCAATACCTGCTTGGCAAAACAAATCATAACTGGTATCTCCTAAAGCCAATACTGAATATTTAACAGATGCTAAACTCGGCATACCTTCTGCTTCAACACCATCCCATAGCATTTGAGCGTTGTCAGGCATTTCACCTTCGCCATAGGTACTTGTCACAATTAACAAATATTCAAAGCCCGCTAATGCACTCGCATCAACTTCATCCATGCTTTTTACAGAAGGCGTTAAACCATAAGTTTTTGCTATAGCTCCAGCATCAATCGCGACAGATTCTGCACTTCCCGTCTGACTTCCATATAGGATCGTAACGACTCGACTATCTGTTGATGAAGACGCACCTGCACTTTGACTCATATGAGCCTGCATACCTGAGAAAAAACCATTTAACCAAGCGCGTTGGCCTTCATTGTACGGAGCATCAATAGGGAGATTAGATATTTTCATTCAAATTTCTATCAATTAAATATTATTTAGGGCCTTAGCAAGTTGATGGGGATACTTACACCATCCAGAGCTACATTAATCTTTTTATACCAAGGTCAGGGTAAACACTCCCCTGACCTTGATGAGTTGTCATATAAACTAATTTTTATACAATTTCTTCGTTTGACATGTTCTGAACTATTGATAAACCCAACAAACCCGCCAAATATTCTTGTACACACGGAATATTTTCTAATGCATTTTTATTAATGATGCTTTGTTCAATAATCCAAGCCGAAGACCCAATTGAATTAATACTTTGTACTGAACGATTAATTAACGCCGTTTTATAATCATTTAGACGTTTATTGGCCAATAAAGCCGCTAACTGTTCATCAGTATAATTGCTATAAGCTTCACGTGTACTTTTAACCAGCGCATCTTGAATCTTACGTGGTCTTTCTAAAATTAACTTACGTGCAGCACGCTCTATATCAATTGCCGTTCTTTGATCATCCGGTAAATGCTTTAATAAATCCTTAGCACTTTGTTGCGCTTTATCAAATACAGCAAAACTATTGATCAATTTGTACATTAAAGAGCTGTCTGCTGAACCATAGCTAGGTACGGCACCTCCAAATAATGCCTGCCCAGATTTATACGCTTTCTTAACTTGTTCAATTTGTTGCTGAGCCAGCGCAATCGACAATTCTTCAATCATTTCTTTACGATCTAATGATTGTTGTAGAAATTGTAAAGTTTGGGTTTTGTATAACCACAATGGCAAAGCAAATTTAAAATGGTATCGAGCATTTTGCCAATCATCCAATATAGCTTTAGCTTTACTAGAGTTAGCATAGCCTGCATGTTGCTCCAACATCGCGATAATAAACTGTTCATGTGCTTTTGCAGTCTCAGTGTCTTCACTCAATCTATGCAATTCAACCGATGTTTTATCGTAAAGTTTTTCTAATAAGTTTTCAGGATCATATTGGTAAGCGTTACCACCCGACATACCGTTGCAGAAACCTTTACCAAACCCGCCGATATTTAATACCGCGCCATTGGTCATATATTCACACGCAAAATCACCGACGCCTTCAACGACCGCCATTGCACCCGAGTTTCTCACTGCAAAACGATCGCCGGCCTCACCATTGATAAAGAATTTACCTCCGGTTGCGCCAAATAAAGCAAAGTTGCCAATCAATACGTTATTGCCAGGCGTTTTAATACCGCCACCTGGAGACTCAACCACTAGGGTGCCGCCACAGGCTGATTTGCCCACGCCATCATTACAGGTACCCAAATGTTCCATACGCATACCATCGTTTAAGAAAGCAGCATAACTTTGGCCTGCCGAACCATGCGTACGAATGACAATACTATCAGGAGCCAAATAACGACGCCCTTGAGAATGGGTATAAATTATCTTTGAGTTTGCAACTTGCTCTTCAGTAAGTTCATATGCCAATAACCGCTCAATATCGATAGCCAATTGACCACCGACTGTTTTATTGCAGTTATTAAGCTTATAAGCATCGCCTTCAATAACTAATTGGCTTGATTGCGCTTTTTTAACAAACGTTTTCACGTTTTCAAGAACGCTATCATCTACTTTAAAGCTCGCTTCCAAATAAACTGGTTTTGGAACTATTACCTCGTTCACATTTGCTAACATCTTTGTCAAATCAATCCGACCTATCATCGAAGGATGATTAATTAGATGTAACAAATCAGTTTTACCCCGTATCTCTCGTAAACTTTGATACCCCAATACAGATAATATTTCTCTTACTTCGTGGGCTAAGTTCATAAAATATTGGGCTAAGACACGCGAGTCGCCTTTAAACTCTTCATGCTCCGTAGTTAACCCTGCGGGACATTTAATATTGCAGTTCTTTGCCATGACGCAACGCAACATCATTAATACCGATGTGCCAAATTCAAAAGAATCTGCGCCTAAAATAGCTGACTTAACGACATCAATACCACTTTGATGGGCACCACTCACACGTAATATAACTTTATCGCGCAAACCATTAAGAGCAAGCGCCTGATGTACCTCAGCAATACCAATTTCAGGTGATCGACCACTATTCTTTAAACTCGTTACCGCAGCCGCACCCGTACCACCGGTGTTACCCGCTACGTTAATCACATCTGCCCCAGCTTTTGCTACCCCTACAGCAATAGTACCAATACCTTCAGAGGACACTAACTTAACGCCCACTTTAACCCGCGCCGCTTTAGCATCATGAATTAACTGACCTAAGTCTTCGATAGAATAAGTATCGTGATGCGGCGGAGGACTTACTAACTCAACACGAGGTGTACCGCCACGAAGTGATGCGATTTCCACAGAAACTTTAGCCGCTGGCAACTGTCCGCCCTCACCTGGCTTAGCCCCTTGAGCGATCTTAATCTCAATTTCTTTGATATTGGGGTCTGCTAAATAACCCGCCCAAACACCGAAACGACCCGAAGCAAATTGTTTGATATTACAAGAACGTAATGTATTAAAACGGCTGGAGTGTTCACCCCCTTCACCCGAGTTACTTAAGGCACCCACAATGTTGATACCTTCAGCTACAGCTTCATGTGCTTCTGCTAACAATGCACCATGACTCATAGCGCCGGAAGCTAAAGTAGCTGTTATTTGATGCGCAGGTTGTACCGCCTTTAAGGGTATTGCTCTACGTGCTGTTTTAAGACTACCTAGATAATTCGCTAACAAACTATCAGTGTCTGTCACTTTTAAATTGAGCGCAGCACCCAAGACAGTCACTGTAAAGTCAGTATCAGAAAAACGTGCTTTAAAATGAGCCGCCAACTGTTCTAAACGCTTTGCTGAAGAATCAGCTGTAAATGCAATGGTATAAGCCGCTTTAGTGACTTGCGTAACACTAATACCTCTTACCAAATAATTGATATTACCTTGTAGGTTTTGTTTACCCAATATTTTATCGAATTCTGCAGTAGTACTCGCATGACTAATGTCTGCCGGGAAATCCATAATATCCCGCAGTGTAGCGGGTCTTGAATCTCTCTCTATATAAAGATTCTTTGCAAAACTACGGTAGGCAGGCGTAATACCAAAATTATCAATTTGCGCCGGTGTACGTTTTTCATACCCTGTATCTAAATAAGCCGTATCACTAGCCACAGGAGACTTATCATGCGGAATATACATAATGGCCTCATCGGTCATATTGATATATTCTCTTACCGCCGTATTACCATAAGAATGGCCTGCGCCGTCTTGACGCTCTTTAAATAAGCCTAGAAACGGAATGTCTTTTTCTTCGCGAATTGTTAATGCTTTTTGATGCCATTCAACAACACTGGCAGCAATATCCGCATAACGAACACCCCCTACGGAGGCATTAATATTTGGGAAATATTTGTTTAAACGTGGCTCATCAGTATCCAAATAGTTCGACTCAAAAAACTCACCACCGATATAACTTTCTACGGTACAAAGACCAAATTTACCCATGGTCTTCATTAATGATTTTTCTGTGCCCTTTTGGAACTTATATAAAACTTTTTGATGTTCAGCAGCGGCGTACTGACTCACAACACGATTATGCACGCTTAGGGCACAGACGGCTGAAGCACCAAAGCCTAATAATGTCGCAATATCGTGAGGACTTGCAATTTGCCCTGTTTCTGCGATGAGTGATGAATTGAATCTTAAACCTTGTTTAACCAAATGTTGATTAGCCGCAGCAATCATTAATAAAGCGGGAATAGCTGCTTTTTCTGAACTAATCGTAGTGTCACTTAAAATAACAATACCCACATTGTTTCTAGCTGCTTGCTCAACCTGTGTACAAACCTTTATTAAAGCCGCTTCTAAAGCATCTTCATTCGCCTTAGCATCTGTTAAATTTGGTTCATAGACCATATCCAAAGTGATGGAACTCACACTCGTTTGTCTGCGAATTTGTTCCAAATGCGCTCTATTTAAGATAGGTGTCTCAATAACGAGTTGCTTGCTATACTCATCCGAAAAGTTAGGTTTAGCACCTAGAGCAACCCGCAAGGTCATCCCGTCACTTTCTCTAATGGAATCTAACGGGGGATTAGTCACTTGCGCAAAGCGCTGACTAAAATAGCGCGACATTCCACCCTCAGCACTAGACAATGCGTTAGGTGCTAAACCATAGCCCATTGCCGATACTTTTTCCATACCGGTCGCTAAAATGGGGTCTAACAAGAATTTAAAACTTTCCTGATTCAGTGAATAGGCGGTATGTTGTTGATCCACGGAAAGCACATGATCATTACTTATTTCTGATAAATCAACAGGCGCTAAATCCGTCAAATCAATACGGCGCTTAACCAATAATGCCTGATAATCTTGTTCACTTGCTAAACGATCTAGGACTTGTTGATTACTAAAAATCTCACCCGAGCTATGATCAAAATAAACCATACCACCCGCTTCTATACGACCACGTTTGATAACGTCTTTAGGTGGAAAATCAATTTGACCCGCTTCTGACATAACCGCCAAATATTCATGCGTTTCAACTGATCGCAAGGGACGTAAACCTAAACGATCTAAACGAGCTCCTACTCGAATACCATCACTAAATATTAAAGCCGCTGGACCATCGTTCTTTTCTTCATAAAGACTGAAGTATTCCAACATCGCGCGTACTTCAGGTGCTAGTGTTGTATCGTTTTCCCAAGCAGGAGGCATCATTGCTAACACAGCGGTAACGATATCCATATCGTCTTCATTAATGCGACGCGTTAATGTTTGATCTAAACGACCCGAATCTGATTGTCCTTTAGGAAAAATGACATGTTTATTATGTTGTCTTGCTATGGCACTTTCACTTAAGCGATTTTTCTTATCAGTATTTAACTCACCATTGTGCGCCATATATCTAAATGGCTGAGCCATCATAGTAGCCGGTGCAGTATTAGTGGAGAATCGCGTGTGAAAGAATAAGGTACTGATCTCATGATCAGTATCATATAAATCCTTAAAATAGGGGATCACTTCAAATGAGTTTAAGCGACCTTTATAAACTTGAGTACGAGAACTCATTGATAATGGATAAAAACCACCTAACTCTTCACGACTGAAGCCTTCAACTTCTATATTAAGCAATGCGGCTTGGATATGTTTTTCAAACTCTTTATGCGTCGCATTTTTTAAACTATCGGGTCTACCAAATACGCACTGTTTAATTGGTAACTGAGCTTTTATTGAAGCCTCGTTAATAACCGTAACATCAACCGGAATGGTACGCCATAAGATAATAGGTAAATTAAATTCTTTAAAATGTCGTTCAATCAACTCATTCGCCGCAGAATCATAGTGATCATGATCTTCAGGGAAAAAGAAATTTGCCACACCAAACTGGCCTAATTCAAGCGAATCATTTCCAGTAATTTTACGAAAGAAATTAAGCGATAAATCGATATTAACACCAGCGCCATCGCCTATACCTTCGGCACTCATTCCGCCACGATGGGGAATAGTACATAAAGCTTCATGAGATTTTACAAGTAGATCGTGAGTTTGTTTACTTTGTTTGTGGGTTATAAAACCTACACCGCAGCTGTCCTGCGATAAATCAGCGTTGTAAAGCATTGCGTTGTTAATACCTGATCGGGAATCTTTAGTCATTATCCAGCCCGTAATCTCGTTTCGTGTTGTATGCAGAGTTTAATATTACTTATATCAAAGGTGATCAGAAGGATATGAACTCAATTTCTGCATCTAGTGATAAAAATGCTTTAAAAATTCCTTTAATACGCTTCAATCTTAGCACGGTCGTATTAATTTGTCATATAAGGCCTGCTAAAATCTTCGAATTAAATCGCCGTTTTCTGCATCCTAGATGAGATTATTAATTAGAATTCACCCAAAATCACAAGCCATTTTGTTTGTTTTTAGCCCTACCCCTTAAAAGCACAAAAAACGCCTATAAAGAATGCAGAATCGTTTTAATATCGAGACAATTTAGAGTTAATTCTTTATCCTTTATTAAACTATGGTATCTTTTTAAAGATAAACACTTAATTTTATGGTTATTCAAATATGAAAGAAAACTTTGATGTGGTAATAGTGGGTGGTGGAATGGTAGGTGCTGCTGTAGCTTGTAGCTTAGGAGACAGCGCATTATCGGTAGCCATTATAGAAAGCGCATTACCCGAAGCCTTTGAACCGACTCAACCACATGATTTAAGAGTTTCTGCCTTGAGCATCGCTTCTAAAAACATTCTTGAAACTGTGGGCGCTTGGACTGGCATTGAAAACAGAAGACTGTGTCCCTTTCGTAGAATGCGCGTATGGGAAACAGCCGGCGATACAGAATTTAACAGCGATGCTATAGAACACACCGCTCTTGGCTATATTGTTGAAAACCGCATCACCCAACTCGCTTTAATTGAACGCCTTAAAGCCTTTAACAATATTCAATTAATTAGCCCCGCCAACATCAAAAAAATACGTTACACACTGGGCCAAGACAGTGAAGTTGAATTAGAAGACCAACGCATTTTAACTGCAAAAGTGTTAGTAGCTGCGGATGGCGGCCAATCCAAAGTAAGGCAATCTATCGGTATAGGTGTTACCAGCTGGGATTACAAACAACATGCGTTAGTCATTTATATCTCTACTGCTTACGAACAACAAGATATCACTTGGCAACGTTTTGTACCTAGTGGCCCACAGGCATTCCTGCCCTTATCAGGAAAATTCGGCTCAATCGTTTGGTATAACACACCTGATGAAGTAACTCGCTTAAAAAGCCTACCTTATGATGCATTAAAAACAGAGCTAACAAAGGCCTTCCCTGACTGTTTAGGTCAAGTAGAAGAAGTTTTGGGGGTCGCCAGCTTTCCATTAAAGAGACAACATGCACAGAGCTATGCCAAACCCGGCGTTGTTTTAGTGGGCGATGCTGCTCATATGATTAACCCTCTTGCAGGACAAGGCGTTAACATTGGATTATTAGATGCCGCCGCTTTAGGCGAAGTGTTAATAGAGGCGTCAAAAAGAGGTGACGATATAAGTGATATCTCTGTTTTAAAACGTTATGAAAAATTAAGACGAAATGAAAACTTAAAGATGATGACCGTCATGGATGTCTTTTATCAAGTATTTAGCAATGATGTATTCCCGTTAAAGTTTATCCGCAACCTAGGATTGGGATTAGCTGAACGTGTTTTACCCGCTAAAAACAAAGTGATGCGAGCCGCCATGGGGTTAGAAGGGAATCTACCTAAATTGGCTCGTGGCGAAAAGATTATCTAAACACGCTTACTTTTGTAATGGCTGATTTTTTAAGGTTAATCTAACAAAATTAGCAGAAGACTCACATTGAACCGCTGTTTTTTGTACCTTTCGTTTTAAAAAGAAACTCGCACCAGCGCCATCTGTTTCTTTAGACACATATTCATTAAGTGGAGCACACGCTTCTTGCATCGCCTGCTCAGCTTTTAAAAGAGCAGATTGATCAACTACAGCTTCACTTTCTTGTAGCTCCATAAGCTCACTCGTTACACTGTTTTGGAGGCGAAAAACGCCTTCAACATAATGCGCAAAATCACCCTTCGAACTGTTACCCACCTCATCTTTAGCTAAAAAAGACATCGAACACCCTACTAAAAAAGCTGGTAGCAATATCAATATAAAACTTGAAAGATTTATTAACCTACGAGCCATACTGGACAATTCCATCGTTTTATAACTATTTTCAAAACACTCTTCTAATTTTACTATTAACTCAGTTTAAAGATATAAAAACAATCACATTTCATAGCTGACCCGCCCCATTTTAACTAAAACCGATTATCTAAGCGCAAGACCAGAGCACCCAAATAGGGTGCTTTTGTAACGCCCTTTTTTCTACTATCAATTCTTTGTTAGGTGTATACTCAGCCGCATTTAACACTCCAAAACTTAGTAAACGCGAGATCATAATAATGACTGAAAAAACAGCGAGCAAATACCTAGTCAATCTTGAAAAGACCCTTGCCAATGACAATCCGGCATTACTAAGATCCATTAAAATCTACCATGATCTTGATCAAATTCAATACGATCTAGGACTTATTGAGGCAGATGATACAACGGCGACCAAGCAATCATGGTCTCCCATCATTAGTTTTATTGGCGGAAACTCAACCGCTAAAGCTCGTTTTATTAATAGTTATTTAGGTGACCAACAAACCACTTCTGGCATACAAGCATCCACGCATAAATTCACCGTTTTATTACAAAGTAGTCAAACTAACTTTGCCACATTACCCGGCACTGCTCTTGATGTTGATCCTCGCTACCCGTTTTACCAAATCAGTAAAAAAATGGAACAACTGCAAAAAGGGGAAGGCGATAAAGTTAATGCCCACCTTGAGCTTAAAGCCATTAATAATGAACGCTTAAAAGGCAAATTATTCATTGACTCACCCAACTTAGGCGCTATACCAGAAAACCCCATCAACTCAATGTTAATTAAACATATCATTGAAAGCTCCGATTTAGTCTTAGTCTTTACCGATGTGTTTGGCTCATCGACACCACTACTTGAAGAAGTTATTCAACACATTGAAACCCATCAAGACACCAACAAATTTGTATTTTTGGTTGATGAACCCATTGTGGCCATTAATCCGGCCAAAGCCAATGAAGTTATATTATCGTGGCAAAGAAAACTCGCCGACCTAAATATCACAACCGGACAATTCATTATTGCGCCTAATCATCAAAACGGCATTAACCCACAAAGCAAAGTTGATTTCTCAGAAATTGACCAACGCTTAGCTAATGTTTCACTAGACCGCACCTATCGTATCCTTAATAGCTTGGAGAAAAACATTCGAGATATTGAAGAGGTCATATTTCCTGAGGTAAGAAAAGGCATTACATTGTGGAAAGAGCGTAGCAACTTATCAAGTCTTGTATTGCTTAGTTTTATTGCTGTTTTAGCTATATTCGCTGAAATAGAAATGGGGATTTTAGATGTATTATTCGATCCCATTATTGGCCCTGTCGTGCTAGTAATACTAACAGCCATTCTAATTCCCACGCACATCCTTATCAGTAAAGTTCATGCTAAATTCATCATCAAACGATTAAACGAACGCCAAAAAGAATTACATTTGATGGAAAACTTAGCCGGACTATTTGAGCAAAACATGACCCTCATTCGTACCGTTTTACCTATTCACGAATCAGTCGCTTGGAATAAAAAAATGAAAGCGCGCTTAGTATATTTAAATGAAAAAACAAAAGAATTAGTACAATCCGTTAATGACATTTTTGGCAATTATGACGAACCTACTATTCCCCAGCCACAAACAGAAGAATCCCATACAAGCTATCTTGATTTATCTAAAATCAAATAAAAAAGGCTCTGAAAAGCAAAGAAAGCGTGTGAATTAAACATGTTTATAGCGGAAATATTAAAACAATATTTACCTTTGTGCTGGTATGAAAATCAGCCCTTGGAATTAACGAGGTCAGTCAATTTTCTTAAAAAGAATTTATTGCTTTACTTCGTTATCGAATATTTCATGCAAGCCAACATGACAGATGATCCCTTCGAATCTTTTACGGAGGTGTTAGTACAAATCATATTGGCACTCATATTTATAGCGTTACTATTACGCTTAAATAAAACGTTATACGCTTTTGTGCAAGTCACGACCGCTATAGTGATTAGCTCCAATGCCATATCCATATTCGTAGTACCGGTTTTAATATGGTTAACAGTAGATGAAGGTATTTTGAGTTACTACTGTTTGGGGATCCTCTTTATATGGGAACTCACCGTTATAGGCTATATATTTAGAAAGAGTCTAGCGCTTAATACGGCAGCTAGCTTAGTCCTATCATTTCTTTATTTTATAATAACTTACCTTGGCGCTTTCGCCTTAGGACAAGTTTAATTATTTAAATGTTTTTCAATAAGATTTTGTAACTGATCTCTATTTAATTGTTGATTATCCACTTTAAGATAGGCAACTCCCTCTTCACTTCTTAGGGTAACTTCTTCTACCCCTTTGATTTTTAATATCTCACTGACAAAAGCCTCAGCCACTTCTTTTGATGTTTTATCCAAAGAGATGAGTAAATTTGCCCAATAACGGGGTGGGGTCATAGTCAATGACAACAACAACCAACTTAAGCCAGCCAACGCACAAAACATAAACACGCCCTGCGCACCAAATTGTCCATAACACCATCCACCAATACCACCACCCAAACCAGCACCTAAGAATTGACTGGTTGAATAAATCCCCATCGCGGTGCCCCTTAAATCACCCGGAGCAGTCTTTGATATTAAGGAAGGCAAAGTGGCCTCTAATAAATTAAAACCGGTAAAGAACAACCAAAGAAAACCGATAATACCGATCAGATTATGACTGAACTGCATTAAGCCTATGTCTGACAAGACTAAAACTAAAATAGCCCCAATAAAGACCATTTTCATCTTACGTTTCTTTTCAGCCAAAATAACAAACGGAATCATTGCTGCCATTGAGACCACAAAAACAGGCAAATAAACCTTCCAATGTTCCGCCGGCAAAAGACCTGCATCACGCATTAACAAAGGCAATACGACAAAACTAGCGGTTAAGGTCGCATGTAATATAAAGATGCCATAATTAAGCCTTAATAAATCAACATTTTTAAGAATATTTAAAAACTGGCCAGGAACGACTTCAGCATCACGATGCACTTTAGAGTTCTCAGGATTGGGCACTAAATAACGCACGACCCAAATAGCAATGAATGATAAAACAGCAATCAACCAAAAAATACCATGAACACCAATAAACCCAGCAATAACAGGACCGGCGGTAATTGCAATACCAAAAGAAACGCCGATGCTAAGACCAATCAAAGCCATTGCTTTAGTGCGATGCACTTCTTGGGTTAAATCTGCCACTAAAGCCATAATTGGCGCAGCAATAGCACCCGCCCCTTGAATAGCGCGACCTATTAATACACCATAAATGTTAGTAGATAAGGCGGCCACTACACTTCCGACCATAAAGATTAATAGGCCAATAATAATGATTTTTTTTCGCCCTAAGCGATCAGATAAGATCCCAAATGGAATTTGTAACAAGGCCTGACTAATACCATACACACCAATCGCCATGCCGATTAATGAAGGCGTTGATCCTTCTAACTGTTCTGCAAATAAGGACAACACGGGCATTATTAAAAACAACCCCAACATCCGCAACGCATAAATACTGGCTAAAGACCACGTCGCTCGTTTTTCCGATGAAGTCATCGGACTGGTAATATCCTGCATTTTTGTCAAAACGGGTTGCTCCTTTGCAACTGAAATAATAATTTTATAATATCAAACCCCAAAATATCAGCATTTAAGATCAGTTACCTGACCTGTTTCGCGATATCTTTTATAATCAGCAAGCACCTGAGCATGATCAAACGCTAAGGTATCTGGCAAAGCATCTAAACTAAAAATTTGATAATTTTTAGCATCATCAGCCGCAATAGGCGTTCCTGATGCCTCTGCCACATACACCGCTGTTACGGTATGTCCACGCGTGTCTCGCGCTGGATCAGAATAAATACCTAATAAGCCTAATAATTTAACATGTAAACTCACTTCTTCAAGTGCTTCACGAACAGCCGCCTGCTCAACAATCTCGCCCACATCCACAAAACCACCCGGAATAGCCCATCCATAAGGGGGATTAGCGCGCTCTATTAAAACGATAGGTCTATTAGGATAATCCATTAATTCAATAATGGTATCGGCGGCAAGTAAAGGGGTTACTGGTTTATACATTGTTATTTTATCCTTGGTCATGACCATGTTTTTTGGTCAACCATCCCATCGTCAAAGAAATAAATAATCCAAAGAAAATGACAATATGATTAACCGAAAAGCCCGCTTTAATCATCAATGCATAAGCACCCAGCATCAATAAAATACTGAGGTTTTCATTAAAATTTTGGACGGCAATTGAATGGCCTGATCCCATTAATTGATGACCTCGATATTGTAACAAAGCGTTCATCGGTATCACAAAACTACCGGCTAAAACACCGACCGTCAATAATAACAAGACGGCAACACGCCAATCAGACACAAAAATCATGCACAAAACAACAAGGCCCATCGTAATACCTAAAGGCAATACCTTTACCGCATGATCTATAGGCACCAACTTAGCTGCTATCGCCGCACCCACCGCAAGACCTACAGCCACAACAGCCGTGAGCTGAGTTGATGCTTCTAAATCGAAATTAAGCGCAGCAGCAGCCCAGGTTAAAATGATAAAACGGAGACACGTCCCAGAACCCCAAAAGAGTGAAGTCACGGCCAAAGACACCTGCCCCAAGGGATCCTTCCACAAAGCCAGAAAACTACTCCAAAAATCTAAGACCAGCTTTTTAACGGTTGGCCTTTCGAGATTTTGCTCAACCGGTAATTTAGGGATATAACAATTAAGCACGGCCGCCACCAAATAGAGCCCTAAAATAACCACAATGGCGAAATGTGGCGCGCTATCAATCCCCGCATTAAATTTAAGCGTACTTAATTCTTGCACAAATTGCGCTTCAACTCGATGGCCTATTAATAAACCCCCAAAGACGGCGCCCAAAATAATGGATGCCACCGTTAAACCTTCCATCCAGCCGTTTGCCCAAACCAAACGTTCAACCGGTAGACATTCCGTTAATATTCCATATTTTGCTGGAGAATATAAAGCCGCACCGACACCCACAATGGCATAAGCCAGCAGGGGATGTAAGCCCACTAACATAGCAAAACAGCCCACTATCTTAATACTATTACTAATAAACATGACTTTACCCTTGGGTAAAGCATCAGAAAAAGCCCCCACAAACGGCGCAAGTATAATAAAGGCGAAAACAAAAAACTCTTGTAAGACAGGTGTCTCCCAAGCGGGAGCATTGATATTTTTTAACAACGCGATGGCCGCAAAAAGCAAAGCGTTATCACTTAATGAGGAAAAAAATTGCGCAGCAAGAACCGTGTAGAAACTGCGATTCATAGGATAATTACCTAGGGGATAAATAAAGAATTGACCAAATTATAGACTAAATCTTCCTTATTCGTCTTAAAGAAGATATGTGTTAAGTCAATAAAACCCAATAAAACGGAATAGGCTCAAAGAGCGCTGACGGCTTGCTCAACAGGCTCAACCGCAGTTGATTCAACCTTTACCCATCTAATAAGCTCAAGACTGCCATTAAAGTGTTCAACAATTGCCGTACAACTTTCTACAAAGTCACCCGTATTGACATATAAGAAGCCATTAATCTCTTTAATTTCAGCGTGATGTATATGACCGCAAATAACACCGTCCAAATCACGATCCGTTAAAGTACTCACAATGCTTTCTTCATAATCAGAAATAAACTGCACCGCATTTTTAACTTTAAATTTTACGTAAGCCGCTAAAGAAAAGTTTGATTGCAAACCTAACCAACGACGAATAATGCGTAAAAAGCGATTGATCCAAATTAAAAAATCATACCCTTCGCTACCAATTTTAGCCAGCCACTTATGACATTGCGCAATCGTATCGTATTCATCCCCATGCACAATTAAAAACTTCTTACCATCAACAGTCTCATGCACATCAGAGTTCTTTACGACAATGTCACCAAAGACATACTGATCATATTCCCGCACATTCTCATCATGATTACCGGGCACATAAATAACCTGAGTACCGTGTCGCGCTTTACGCAATATTTTTTGAATGACCGTATTATGGTCTCTAGGCCAATACATCTTTTTTGATAAAGACCAAAAATCAATAATATCACCCACCAAATATAGCTTCTCACTGTCGTTGTACTTTAAGAAATCGAGTAACATTTCTCCATGACACTGAGTTGAGCCTAAATGCAAATCTGAAATCCAGATAGTTCGATAGGTTTTATTCATAACCAACCTTTAATCAAAATTAATAAAATGTGCTAACCACGTTTGATTCTAACAGGCCAAAATTAAGGTAATGTTACAAATGGCTTTAACACTTAATACCATTACAGGTCTTACTAGATAAATTATCGGATTAAATATGATGGCCGTTCAAAATACGCATGCTTGGACGCAATGTCTTTCTTAAAGGATTTCGATACAGGCATGATCGCTAATCAAAAGCGCATGCTCTATCTCAACTGTATGATCACGTAGGGTTTTAAGACTTACCAACCCATGTTCACGATCAGCAGCAAAACTTAAACAGGCACTAATATCTTCTGCTTTTAGTTCTGGAAAGTCTTCAATAATTTCAGAGCTGGTCATGCCATCAGCCAACCATGACAAGACATCATAAACAGTAATGCGTAAACCTCTTATACAGGGTTTACCTCCTCTTTTTCCAGCTTCTAAGGTGATGATGTTTTGGTAACTTTTTGCCATCTCTAACACTCCAGTGTGTAATTTTTAAGGCGTATCGATTTATACCTTCTCATATTACTAAAATATGTAGACCTTTTTGGGTCAGTACATCTCATATCTTTTACATACTATATCTATACGTGTAGTAGTGCTTTCTAGAGTATTCGGACTGGCAGTCTTGAGTAGTGAACTTATAAAAACTTCACTAATGTAGCGACTAATCCCGCTTGAGCTATCAACATGCCAGCGATACATTTGATCATGTCATATTTAAACTCATTGATTTTTGCTTCAAGACGCAACTCAAGTTCTTTAAAATGTCTTTGGTTTAATTAGCTTAAACACTCCATTTGGCTAATGGTTATATTGTGCAACAGACTAGCGACAAATTATGACGCTTTAATGCTTGATTTGATAAATTATACGGGCTCTAGCGGGGGTTAAATGGACTTTTAAATAAAAACCTATATATTTCAGTGCCATAAACAGACACCCAACATCGATTATCAAAAAATTACACGCAGTTAGCTTACGCGACACACGGCTGAAACATCCAACATAAATATCAGAAACGCAATTCGCCGTTAAGCTACGCAAAAAGCGGATATTAAACGTTAACCGTGGCTACCTTAATTTTTTCGCGAATCGGTGAACTCCACTAATTTTTTAGCGAGCGCGAATAGCGTATCCAAGGCTTGGATACGTTTCTAAAATATCAATTTCGCGGCGAAGTAAAGTAAACCACAAATTTAATGTTGAATAGGAGTATGCTCTAACCCATACGCGAATCCTTATTTTTTTTCGTGTTCTTTTGAGTTTGCAAGCGCGTTTCGCGTGCTCCAGCCGCAGGTTTAAGGCTGCGTTGAGTGTCTCGCGTTTTCTAAAAGCGTAAACAATTTACCTATCGGCGAAATTAATCACATACCTCCCTCTCGCACAAGCCATTTGCGAGAAACGCACAGCACACAATTTTCACCTAAGCCTTATGCCTGTAGAAAACGGCTCTTATTTTTTTCTACATCGCTTAAGTTTTTCGCATTATTGCATCCACGGTTTTAATAGTTGATACGTGTTTGCGGTACTACCTTTTTATCCAACGCAAGGTATAGACACAAGAACAGGAGTGATCTTTGATCACCAATTTTAAGATGCCGTTCTTAATGTAAACGTGACAGGGCCATTGTTAACCAGTGACACTTGCATATCGGCACCAAATTCACCAAATTGCACGTTCTCATAAGTCTTAAGCGCTAAATTCTGCAAATAGGTGAATAACACTAAGCCTTTTTCTGGTGTAGCCGCACTGATAAAACTCGGGCGATTACCCTTTTGGGTATCTGCTGCTAAGGTAAATTGTGGAATAAGTAATAAGCCGCCATTTATGGTTCTTAAGCTTAAGTTCATCTTATCATCGGCATCTGCAAATATCCGATAGTTAAGAATACGCTCTAGTAGGCGCTCTGCGTCTTTTTCTGTATCGTTTTTCTCTACGGCTACTAAAGCCATAATCCCCGTTTCAATAGCGCCTATGTCAATATTATTGACCGTCACCTTTGCAGAAGTCACTCGTTGAATTATCGTAATCATCGGTCGACCTAACGGCCCAATATCTCTTGCCACAAGGTTTGATAGGCTTGTAAGGATCGACTCTTAGTTGAAAAGCCACCCAATGGCATGCGTTCTAAGCCCATCCTTTCTATATCACTAGCATAAGGGATAGGTGTTTTTAATATCTCTGGATGCGTTTTTGCCAAGCTATCCATCAACTCTTTATGCATGTTTTTTCGACGATCCACCATAGAAAAGAACGGCACTAACGCAACATTTTTTAGGTCGTTTTCAGCTATAAATTCTTTAAGTTGCTCTAAGGTTCTTAAGGATAAGGTGGTAGGGATGATTGGCGATAGTAAAATATCTGCGGTGGCAAATACCGCTTCTGATAACAGCGAAATATTGGGCGGACAATCTAAAAAGATATAGTCATAGTCTTCTGCTAAAGGCTTTAATAACTTTTTAAGTTGCTGAGTCGGTTTCTTTTTGGCATCCAGTACGAGATCTAAATTTCTAAAAGAAAAATCTGCGGGCAATAAATCCAGGTTATTAAAATCAGTGCCTTTAATTAGGCCATCAAGCTCACGCTTACCCGCTATTAAGTCTTTACTGCCCCCTTTTACTTTTGGCTTAATTCTAAAATAATAACTGCTTGCACCTTGCGGATCTAAATCCCAAACCAGTGTGCGATATCCCTGACTCGCCGCAATAAACGCCAAATTAACTGCACTAGAGGTCTTACCCACGCCACCTTTAATGCTATATAAAGCTACAATCTTCATCGACTACTCCAGCCTCCAAAATACCCATAAGCAGTTATTTTAACTTAATTATTAATGCCCATCGCTTAATTATAATTTATAATTAACACCTTTTAAGTACTTATCAGACTAGGTTCTAATTAACCCTGACACTGATAGTCATTGATACACAGCCAGCATGCAAGAAATAAATCCCATTAAAAATAAAATCGCCGACTTAAAGAGCCGTGGTAACTCTTTAAGGGGGTATCTTTGACTTTGATGTTAAAAGCGAGCGCTTAATCGAAGTTTTACGCGAACTCGAAAATCCAAAAATCTGGGATAACCCAGAACAAGCTCAATCGCTCGGCAAAGAACGCGGGCAATTAGAAGTGATTGTTAACACCATTAGTGATCTTGAGCGCGGTTTAGCCGATGCTGAAGAGTTACTGCTGATGGCTGTGGAAGAAGAAGATGATGAAACCGTAGATACGGTCGTTGATGATTTAGAGCATTTTGAAAAAAGAGTCGCCGATTTAGAGTTTAGACGTATGTTCTCTGGCGAGATGGATGCTAACAATGCCTTTTTAGACATTCAATCAGGCTCCGGCGGCACAGAAGCTCAGGACTGGGCGTCTATAATTGAACGGATGTTTTTACGCTGGGGTGAGCGCAAAGGCTTTAAAACCGAACTTATTGAAGAATCACAAGGTGATGTAGCGGGCATTAAGAGCGCCACCATCAAATTTGAGGGCGAATATGCCTTCGGCTGGTTACGTACCGAAACGGGCGTGCACCGCTTAGTCAGAAAATCCCCTTTCGACTCGGGTAATCGTCGTCATACCTCATTTGCATCTGTGTTTGTATCGCCAGAAATTGATGATGATATTGATATCGATATTAACCCAGCTGATATTCGGATCGATGTATATCGAGCTAGTGGCGCGGGTGGACAGCACGTTAATAAAACCGAATCTGCCGTGCGTATGACGCATAATCCAACCGGGATTGTGGTGCAATGCCAAAGCGATCGCTCACAACATAAGAATCGTGATACCGCAATGAAGCAATTAAAAGCTAAATTGTACGAATTAGAAATGCGTAAACGTAGCGAAACCGCCCAAGCGCTTGAAGATACTAAATCTGATATTGGCTGGGGCAGCCAAATTCGCTCTTATGTATTGGACCAATCACGCATTAAAGATTTACGCACCAGTGTCGAAACCGGCAACACACAAGCGGTATTGGATGGCGATCTTGATCAATTTATTGAAGCTAGCTTAAAAAGCGGCTTATAACTCTATTTATAATTTACCCATTAGAAATCATGTCAGATATTATCCAAGACGAACAAGAACAGATTAAACAACGTCGTAGCAAACTTAATGAGTTACGTGAAAATGAAGGTATCGCCTTCCCTACTGATTTTCGTCGTACGGCAATTGCCGGTGAATTATTAGCCGAATATGGCGAAAAGACGAAAGAAGAATTAGAAGCCACGCCTATACGCGTTAAATTGGCTGGCAGAATTATGACGCGCCGTGTGATGGGTAAAGCGAGTTTTGCCCATATTCAAGATATGTCTGGCAAAATCCAACTCTATGTCACGCGTGATACCTTGCCAGAAGGCTTTTATAACGAACAATTTAAAAAATGGGACATTGGTGACATTATTGGCGCCGAAGGTGTGCTATTTATCACCCAAACCGGTGAATTGAGCCTTAAGGTGGATGACATTCGTTTGTTAACTAAAGCACTCCGCCCCTTACCCGAAAAGTTTCATGGCATTGCCGATCAAGAAATTAAATACAGACAGCGTTATCTGGATTTAATTATGAGCGAACAATCGCGAGATACATTTTTAATCCGCTCAAAAATCGTCAGCTATATTCGTCAATTTTTAATAGAACGCCAGTTCTTAGAAGTTGAAACCCCCATGATGCAAGTGATTCCTGGTGGTGCGACCGCACGGCCTTTTATGACGCATCATAATGCTTTAGATATGGATATGTATTTGCGTATTGCGCCAGAGTTGTATTTAAAACGTTTAGTCGTGGGTGGTTTTGAACGCGTCTTTGAAATCAATCGTAACTTCCGTAACGAAGGCTTATCAACGCGCCACAATCCAGAATTTACGATGCTGGAGTTTTATCAAGCCTATGCTGAATACCATGAGTTGATGGATTTAACAGAAGCTATGTTGCGCGGCATTGCGGTAGAAGTTTTAGGCCAAACTGTGGTGACTTATCAAGGCGAAGAATACGACTTTGGTAAACCGTTTGATCGCATGACGGTTAATGAATCTATCTTACACTTTAACCCTAATCTAACGGCCGCTGATCTTGAGACACGTGAAGCCGCCGTTAAAGTAGCCCAAAGTTTACACATCCCAGTAAAAGACAGTTATGGTTTGGGTAAGATTCAAATTGAGATTTTTGAGAAAACCGTAGAAAGTCGTTTAATGAATCCTACCTTTATTACGGCTTATCCTGTGGAAGTATCGCCATTAGCTAGACGTAATGATAACGACCCGCATGTGACCGATCGTTTTGAGTTCTTTGTCGGCGGTAGAGAAATTGCCAACGGTTTTACCGAGTTAAATGATGCTGAAGATCAAGCGGCGCGTTTCCAAAAGCAGGTAGAAGAAAAAGAAGCCGGTGATGATGAAGCCATGCACTTTGATGCTGACTACATTGTGGCACTAGAGCACGGCATGCCACCAACAGCCGGTGAAGGTATTGGTATTGACCGTTTGGTGATGCTATTTACTGATGCACCGTCTATCCGCGATGTATTGTTATTCCCTCATATGCGTCCTAAAGCATAATCGGCCATTTAAAACAGTAAGACTTACCTCTCTCTCTAATCAGGGAGAGGTAAAGTAATCTGATGCGTTAACCCTCTATATCTAAAAAACGTCTTTACGTTTTCTTAACGCAGTAAATATATCAACTTGCTCCGCCCCCACTAAATCCAAATTTTTTTGGATACTTAAACTCTCCGTTCTAAAAAAAGGATTAGTCGCTATCTCTTCAGCGATAGTCGAAGGAACTGTTGACAGATTATTACGCCTAAGCTCGGCCACTCTTTGCAGTTTATCTTGTAATACCTGATTATCTGATTCAACACTGAGTGCGAACTTGCCATTCGCTTGGGTATATTCATGTGCGCAATAAACTTTAGTTTCAGCCGGCAAGGCTTTTAGTTTTTGTAATGATGCATACATCTGTTCAGGAGTGCCTTCAAACAATCGGCCACAGCCCATCACAAATAAAGTATCCCCGCAAAATAACAAATCGTCTTTTTCAAAATAATAAACCACATGGCCTGTTGTATGACCGGGTGTGATCATGACTTTTATCTTATGCTGCCCTAGGAAAAGCGCATCACCCTCTGAAACGCCCATATCGAAATCAGGAATACGATGCGCATCCGTTTGGCCGGCGACTACTGTACAGCCCGTTCTTTGTTTTAAAGCTGTATTGCCTTCTACATGATCCAAATGATGGTGTGTGTTTAAGACATACTTTAATGGCCAACCTTGTTTAGCTAAATAGTCTATAACGGGCTCAGCTAAGGCTGGATCAACCACAGCTGTTTCTCCTGAAATTTCATCATGAATAAGATAAATGTAGTTATCATTTAAAACTAACAGCTGGATGATTTTTAGCATGGAAAGAATGCGCCTCTATTTCTTAAATTCATTGAGTGATTTGGGTGTTAATCTGATGTATCTTACAGAAATTTGAATCAATTCCTAATATTACGGACTTAATATTGTTATAATTTCGCTTTAATAATCTCATTTGATTAACTTTAAAATCGTTATAAAAAAGCTAATAATTACAATAAAGATGACCCACAAAATAGCTTTACGCTTTATGCAATTCCTTTTAGGTGCAAAATGAGTACCTCACAAAAAGATTTTTATCGCATTTTAGGTGTTACCGATAACGCTGAAATGGCTGTTGTTAAAGCGGCTTACAAAGCACTCATGATGATCTATCACCCTGACAGATATGACGGTGATAGAGAAGAAGCCATCAAAAAGACTAAAGAAATTAACGAAGCCTATACCGTTCTTATTGATCCAGACAAACGTAGACACTATACAAAGAGTCAGTTTGGCTTTAAAGCATCCTATGAACAGGTGACAGAACCAGAACAAACTAACACTTCTTCGGAGAAGTCTAACGACTTGGAATCTGGCTGGCTTATAGCGGTAGAGCTTGTTGAGGGACTGGATGAGTTGTATCAAAACCTCAATATCCTTTCAAAGGATTTAAGTTTCAGTTTTAAACAAGAAATACTGCAAAGCAAACAATTTAGTGATGCAAAATCAATTGCAGAACAATTAGAAACGGAATTTATTGAAAAGTTCTTTGGTAAAAACCAAGATATTCAAAGCTTCTCACGTTGGCTACTCAGCAATGAAAAACGGGATGCAGCTAAAGAAATTAATAAGATTGTGGCTCAATCAGCTGGGCATTTAGTCGCAAGTGAAGTGATTAGAAGCATCATTATTAAACATCAAATATCGGGCTACGAAATACCCGTTTCAACTGAAAAAAAGACAGCCTATAAAGTCGGGGATAGACTTCCTGATGAAGGCATCGTTTTTTATGTAGACACCACTGGGTTTCATGGATTGGCTGCTAGCCAAGAAGATTTATCAGCGCAAACCACTTGGCATGACGCAAAAAACAGATCAGGAAAAAACCACCACGATTGGCGCTTACCCACTAGAACAGAATTAGAAATGCTCTACACCAAGAAAGATCTTATTGGTGGCTTTTCAAATCAGCTCTATTGGAGCGGTACAGAAAGTGATAGCTTTAATGCGTGGTTTCAGAACTTTTATATGGGTGAGCAATTTACCGGCAATAAAAATCTAACGCATCGAGTTAGAACTGTTCGGGCTTTTTAAGAGAAGTGATTGGCTAAATTTTCTAGTAACGTTGTTTTATAAAGCTCGCACAAACCTAAAATACTCACTATTATCAAGCCACCCCCGATCCATCGCTTAAAGACCAGATCGTTTCGAACGATGAGACTATGGGCTCTTAATCCCATAAAATGTCCAATAGCCGCAATGGGCAACAGGGCAACAGCCGACATAAAATGCAAATCGACAGACAGTGCGATAAAAGTCGACATTTTGATACCAACCAATATAAACCATAGCACAAACAACGTATCTCTCAATTTAGACTTATCAACATTACGCATATAAACAGCGACCATTAACGGTGCACCTGTTAATGATATTCCTGCTATATAGCCACCTAAGATTAATAATATTCTATCAACCCAGCCGTGCTGACTTTGAATGCCACGATTCAATAGCCATATAAATCCGTAAAAAAGTGTAATTGAATAGATAAAGGTATTGAGCCACAACAGCGGAAAATTAACTAATCCAAAAACACCCACAATGGCAGGCGGAATAATATAAATTACCGATTTCCCCAAATAATTCCAATCTACATTATGCAAACGATTGGCTAAGGTTAACGCAGAGAAAAACAACAAATGTGTGGCAATAATGGGCAACCATAACAAGGGATTGTTCTGTACAAATAGCATTAACGGCAAACCCAAAGCAGCTCCGCCAAAACCTAACCCCGTACGGACAAAACCTGTCCACATAAAAATAATACCGATAATTACGAGTTGATACGGACTAAAATCAAGTAAAACCATGCTAATAAAGGGATTTAGAATTAAATTGAGATAACCCGTGTTATCAGATGAAGAACAGTGAAAAACTTAAACGGAGTGGGAGAACGCATAACGTTAACGAGTCTAAAATCTATAGATTTTGAACTCGTTAATATTTATTTTACTAGACTTAACAATACCCCGGCTGCAACTGCCGAACCAATAACACCGGCGACATTGGGGCCCATCGCATGCATTAATAAAAAGTTATGTGGATTACTTTCTAACCCTATTTTATTGGCAACACGAGCCGCCATAGGGACAGCGGAGACACCAGCCGCTCCAATTAAAGGATTAATCGGTGTATCACTAAATCTATTCATGATTTTTGCCATAATCACGCCAGACGCGGTACCAATTGCAAAAGCTACAGCACCTAATGCCAAAATCCCTAATGTTTCTATTTGCAAAAACGCTTCCGCGCTAAGCTTTGACCCTACTGATAATCCCAGAAAGATAGTCACAATATTAATCAACTCATTTTGAGCTGTCTGACTTAAACGCTCCACCACCCCAGAAGCATTCATTAAATTACCCAAAGCAAACATTCCAATTAAGGGGGTTGCAGAGGGTAATAATAAGATAGATAAAACAAGTAACATCAAAGGGAAAACTATTTTTTCAGTCCGACTCACCACGCGCATTTGTTGCATTTCGATTTTGCGTTCATCTTCTGTGGTTAACGCGCGCATAATAGGTGGCTGAATTAATGGCACCAAAGCCATATAAGAATAAGCGGCAACCGCAATGGCACCCAATAAGTCAGGTGCTAATTTTGAAGCCACATAAATGGCTGTTGGACCGTCTGCACCTCCAATAATACCAATAGCTGCAGCATCTCTTAAACTAAATTCCAAACCAGGCACAGCATTAAGCGCCAATGCACCTAATAAAGAAGCAAAAATACCAAACTGAGCCGCGGCGCCTAATAATAGCGTTTTGGGATTTGCTAACATAGGACCAAAATCCGTCATAGCGCCCACACCCATAAAAATTAGGAGCGGAAAAATACCTAACTTAATCCCGTAATAAAGGTAGTACAAAAGACCACCCTCTTCAGCAATACCTGCTACAGGGATATTACTCAGAATAGCCCCAAAGCCAATTGGCAACAATAATAAAGGCTCAAAGCCTTTTTTTATCGCCAAGAAGAGTAACAAGAACCCCACCAGCATCATAAATGCTTGGCCAGTTGTAAAGTTATATAGTCCAGTACTTTGCCAAAGTGAAAGCAAATTTTCCATAAATTATCTCTTGATAAACTTGCGTTATAAAGTGATCAACGCATTACCACCAGCAACTGCTCCGCCTTCTTTAATATGAACGGCGCTGACTGTGCCAGAGAATTTAGATCGCACTTCTGTTTCCATTTTCATGGCTTCCATAATAACAACCACATCACCTTCTTGCACTTGACTACCAACGTCAATAAGTACTTTTAAAATATTGCCTGCCATAGGCGCATAAACCACAGCACCCGTACTTTCAACTACAGCAGGTGCAGCCTCTTCACTAGCAACCGGTTGAATAGCCAACGCCGAACCTACTGGCCCCACTGACACATTAAAACTTCTACCATCTACATTGACGGTATACATTTCAATAGTACCTGAGCCCTCTTCACTTGATTGAGCAATGACTTGAGTATTAAGTGCACCAGCGTTTTTAGGCTGAGGAGAAGCCTCAAATGCACTCGCATTGCCTCTGTTTGCCAAGAATTTCCAACCAACTTGGGCAAACATACCATTAATTAAAGCATCTTCTTCAACGTTTTTAGCTAATTTAACCCCTTCAGCTTTAGCTTTCTTTTTAACTTCAGCAACCAATTTAGCCATTTCTGGGGCAATTAAATCGGCTGGTCTGCAAGTAATAGGTTCTGCTCCCTCTAAAACGCGATCTTGTAACTCTTTATTTACCGGCGCAGGCGTTGCACCGTATTCACCTTTTAGTACACCCGCAGTTTCTTTAGTAATAGTTTTATAACGCTCACCTGTCATTACATTCATAACCGCTTGCGTACCTACAATTTGTGACGTAGGCGTTACCAAAGGAATGAAGCCTAAGTCTTCACGAACACGAGGAATTTCGCGCATAACCTCATCAAACTTATCTGCGGCACCTTGTTCTTTTAACTGGCTTTCCATATTGGTTAACATACCACCAGGCACTTGAGATATCAAAATACGTCCGTCTACACCTTTTAAGCTACCTTCATTTTGTTCGTATTTTTTGCGGATATCTCTAAAATAATGCGCAATCTCTTCCAATTTAACCAAATCTAAACCGGTTGCTCGCTCAGTATCTTCAAAACTAGCTACGATGGTTTCTGTCGCACTATGACCGTAAGTCATACTTAAAGATGATATAGCCGTGTCAACATTATCAACGCCTGCTTCTGCTGCTTTAACCAAAGTAGCAACACTCAAACCTGTCGTTGCATGGCAATGTAAATGAACTGGAATATTGGTACTGCTCTTTAATCGGCTGACTAATTCAAATGCATCGTATGGCTTTAATAACCCAGCCATATCTTTGATACAAATTGAATGGGCGCCCATGTCTTCAATTTGTTTACCTAAATTAACCCATGAGTCCATGGTGTGCACAGCGCTTGTTGTATATGAAATGGTTCCCTGCGCATGTGCACTTGTATTAAGTACCGCTTTAACAGCGTGCTCAATATTACGCATATCGTTCATAGCATCAAAAATACGGAAAACATCGATACCGTTAACTGCACAACGTTCTACAAATTTATCTACAACATCATCTGCATAATGTCGATAACCTAAAATATTTTGACCTCTCAACAACATTTGCTGAGGTGTTTTAGGCATTGCTGCTTTAAGCGTACGTAATCTTTCCCATGGATCTTCACCCAAATAACGAATACAAGCATCAAATGTTGCACCACCCCACGATTCAATAGACCAGTAACCTATTTGGTCTAACTTTTCACAGATTGGTAACATATCTTCAATACGTAAACGGGTCGCAAGTATTGATTGATGAGCATCTCTTAAGACTACTTCAGTGATAGCTAGGGGCTTTTTTTTAACATTGGCCATGCTTAATAGGTCTCCAGGAAACTTGTGATTCGAAATCGTTGATTTTTTAGTTACTAAAACTATTTATCTTTAATTAATTTGTGTTCATGACGATATTGATGAACAGCAGCCGTTATTGCAGCCACGATACTTTTATCAACCCCACCCGAAACTGATGACGCCATTCCCAACAAAGGGGCTTCTGGAAAAAAACGTTGGATGAATGAAGACATGATGTTGATAGCAACAACCAACATAGCCAAAAATAAGAACACGATCACCATACCGGCGAACATCAACTCAATCCCGCTACTCATTAACTCTGCCATACTGTCTTACCTTTAATTAAATCTAATGAAACCTTAACCATCAATATACAGGGTTATTTTATTTAGCTACTTTTTAGAACTCTATAGCGAATTTACTATAAAAAGCCCTGCTAATACAACCTTATAATTATATTTATAGAAAAGATTGAGATGTTTTTTAGCGAAAACAAAAATAAACAGAGATTAAATACTAGTCTAGAAGCTTATCTTAGATGAATTTTAGATACGCTAGAGACATAGCAAGCAGTGTCAGGTGAATCAGTAAAATATGTTTTACAAACTGATAAATCTAAAACGCTATTATTTATAAAGCGGCGAGTGCGCTTTCGTAATTGGGCTCATGCGCTAATTCAGCAACTAACTCTGTATATATGACTTTATCGTGCTCATCAATAATAACAATCGCACGCGCTGTTAAGCCAGCAAGAAATGTATCAACTAGTTTTACGCCGTATACATCTGCAAAGTCAGATCTAAAAGTTGATACAGGAATGACATCTTTTAACCCTTCAACTTCACAGAAACGGCATTGAGCGAAAGGTAAATCTGCAGAAACCACTAAAACAACCGTATTATATAAGTGTGTTGCTTTCTCATTAAATACACGAGTTGAAGTTGCGCAAGTGGGTGTATCTAGACTAGGTACTATATTAAGAACTTTTCTCTTACCCGCATAAGTCGCTAAACTGACATCAGCTAATTTACCATTGGTCAATAAGAAGTCTGGTGCAGCGCTACCTACAGCAGGCAATTCACCTGATGTGTTAAGTGGTTTACCTTGAAATGAAATAGTTGCCATAAAGAGTCTCTATATAATTATGCGTTAAACTTAAAATAGTTGTACTGATTGGTATGCCTACTATGAATCTTTTTTTGTCTTTGCTCGCTTAGCTAAACGCTCACGTTTTTTAACTTCCCATTCAGTGACCTTAGTTTTCTGACCATGAAAAGGATTAACTGGAGATTTAAACTCTATACGGATAGGCGTACCTGACAATCTAAGTTTTTCTCGGAAATAATTAACCAAATATCTCTTATAAGAAACAGGTAACGCATCAGTTTGCACACCATGCACAATCACAATCGGTGGATTTCTCCCCCCTTGATGTGCATACTTCAATTTAATACGACGCGTATTCACGATAGGCGGTTGATGAGCAGTCGTGGCTTCTTTAAGAATACGTGTTAACACAGGCGTAGACATATCAATCATCGCACAGTCATATAACTTATGAACTACCTCAAATAACTTGCCGACCCCACTGCCATGTAAAGCTGAAATAGGATGCTTTTCTGCAAAATCTAAAAACGATAATTTAACTTCTAATTGGCGTTTAACTGTTTCTTTTTGCTCAATGCTAATACCGTCCCATTTATTTAAACCTATAATTAAAGCCCTACCTGCCTCAATTACCAAGCCTAATAAATGTGCGTCTTGATCAGCAATACCTTCCCTTGCATCAATCATGTAAATGACGACATTAGCTTGCTCTATAGCTTGCAATGATTTAATCACACTAAATTTTTCAATCGTTTCAGAGACTCTAGATCTACGCCTCATTCCTGCGGTATCAATTAAGGTAAATTTCTTACCATTACGCTCAAAAGGGATGTAGATACTGTCTCTTGTTGTTCCAGGTTCATCGAATACAATAACGCGTTCTTCACCTAACAAACGATTAACTAAAGTTGATTTACCAACATTGGGTCGACCGACTACTGCAATAGCAATTCCTCGTTGATTATCATCAACGACTTCATCGTCTTTCTTTGGTAACAATTCATAAACGCGCTGCAATAGCTCAGGGACTCCTCGTCCGTGAGACGCAGCAATTTGAACCGGCTCACCTAAAGATAAAGAGTAAAAATCAGATACTGCAATAGTCGCATCTATTCCATCGACTTTATTGGTTACTAATATCGTTGGCTTATTTAACTTTCTAAGCGTATTCGCTATCACCTTATCTGAAGCACTCAAACCTTCTCGAGCATCCACCAAAAACATAACCACATCCGCTTCTTCCAAAGCGATTTGAACTTGTTTTCTCGCAAAACTTTCAATACCTTCGGCATCGTCAGCTATCCCACCTGTATCAACAACCAAACAGGGCCGATCACCATGCTTAACCCTACCATACTGCCGATCCCTGGTTAGACCAGGAAAATCTGCAACTAGAGCATCACGACTTCGCGTTAAATAATTGAATAAGGTAGATTTGCCCACATTGGGGCGCCCGACTAAGGCGATTACAGGTAACATAATTAATTTGCAGCGATTTTTAAAGCGGCAAGCGTGCCGTCTTTAGCATAAATATAAACAGTATCATTGATAACCAATGGTTTTGAATCAATCGCACTATCTGAAACTTTTACACGACCCAATTGACGTCCATCATTAACTGATAACCAGTGCACATAACCTTCAAAATCACCGACTACCACATAATTTTCATACACTGCTGGTGCAGTTAGTTTTCTTTGGTGTAACTCTTTTTGCTTCCAGAGAGAAGCCCCAGTACGTTGCTCTATCTGCCAAACATCGTCAGTTGCATCTGACAAATAAAGGTGTCTAAAATCATGACTTAAACCAGTGTAAGACGAAATAGTTTCATTTCGCCACATGATGTCACCATCAGACTCAGAGATCGCTGCGACACCACCACGATAGCTCGCAATATAAATAACGCCCGCAACATCAATTGGATCAACATCTAAATCGACCAACCTTTCAACCTCAGAACGTCCTTTTGGAATCGCTACCGTTGTTTCCCAAGCATATTTACCATCAATCAATCGTAAAGCGATCAGCTTTCCATTATCAAAACCTTCAATAACACGATCAGTAATAACCAATGGAGCTCCAACCCCTCGGACACTTAAGGCTGGTGCATTGTGTTCATAATTCCAACGTTTACCGCCTGATTTCTCGCTTAGGGCAACCATTTCACCATCAGTAGAACGAACAATAACGATATCATTGGCAACAACGGGCACTGAAAGAACTTCACTTGATGCTTTTGCTTTCCAAAGTTGCGCACCTGTGTCAGCATTTAAAGCGATCACATCGGCGTCACTTGATCCTAATATAACCGTTCCGGCTCCCAACCCAGGACCCGCAGACAGTTTCAATTCCGTTTTAACTTCCCATATAACTCGACCTGTATCAGGATCTCTTGCTTGGACTAAGCCTTCCCTATCGGCAACAAACAATTTTCCAAAGCCACTTGCTGGAATGAGTTTTAATGTTTGCTCATCCGCACCAACGCCAACTGATTCCTTCCAAACTTCTTTAATTTTTACTTCTGGCGGATATTCAACTAAAGCCGTTGGGGGATCAGAATTATCCTCCCCGCCCTTAAAGTAATTAGAAATCCCATCAACTGATTCGCTTAATGTGTCCATAGTGGCACATCCAGTTAATGTAAAAAAGATACATAAAAGCGTAATTAAGCGCATTATTTTCCGGTTTGTAAATTCTGAACAGCCACTTTCTCAGATGCTGTTAAATCATCAATTTTGATTTGTAATAAAGCGGATCTATAACCACTTTCTAGAGCTTTTTGATAGGAACTACGTGCTTGATCTAAACGATCTAATGCCACATATAAATCGCCTACTAATTCATCATAATTACCAGAAAAACTATCTGAACTCGCTGGATCGATAGCATTAATTAATGCCAAACCTTGTTCATATTCACCACTAGCCAACATAAGTCTGACTAATCGCAGTTTAGCAACATTACTTAATTCATTAGAAGACCCATTACCAACCGCAGTAAGAATTGTTTTCGCAACTGCCAAATCACCTTGTTGAACTTTTGACTTTGCTAATACAAGTTGGCCATAAACCGCATACTCAGTTTTTGGATATTCGGCTTTCAATCGCTCTGCTAATTTTAAAACAGTGTCTTGCTTATCGCCGGTTAAAGCTAAAAGTAATTCACTATAAATTGCAGACGCTTCTGCTGCTTGAGATTTCTTATGATCTTGCCAAAAATTCCAACCCAAAATAATAGCAACACCTAACATCAAACCAATAAGGGTAGATTGACCATTTTCTTTCCACCATCTTTTTAAAGCTTCTACTTGGGCTTCTTCTGAATCGTATATTTCCACGTGCTTTCTCTATGTAATATTTTAAAAAGTAATTCAAATCACCAACCGCTTAGACTGATTAGTCTAAACTATAACTGTTTGTAAAAATGCGATTGTTTCTTGTTGACTCAATGTTTGTTGTTCTTGATCGGTACGCAATGATTTAATGCTTAATTGACCCTTACTAACTTCGTCGTCACCTAAAATAATAGCGAAATCCGCCCCTATTTTATCAGCTTTCTTAAACTGACTCTTAAAACTACCACCGCCACAATTCACTTGTAATTTTAAGCCAGGTATCTCATTTCTTAAGGTTTCTGCAAAACGTAACCCCTCACGCTCCGCTGCGTCCCCAACACGGATTATAAATACATCAACCGCTTTAGTGGCGGGCACATGACCAGCTACTTCAAGTAATGCTAATAACCGCTCAATACCCATCGCGAAACCAACTGCAAAATTAGGCTTACCCCCCAACTGCTCCACCAGGCTATCATAACGACCGCCCGCACAAACGGTGCCTTGTGAACCTAGTTCATCAGTCACCCACTCAAAAACTGTTTTACTGTAATAATCCAAACCACGCACTAATCGAGTATTAATTTCGTAACTGACACCCAAATCATCTAAAAAGGTAGTTAACCCTTTAAAATGAGCTAAACTTTCAACGCCTAAATAATCCATTAACGCGGGTGCATTAGCCACCAAATCAAACAGCGCAGGATTTTTAGTATCTAAAATACGTAAAGGATTAGTCTGCAAACGACGTTTGCTGTCTTCATCCAGCTCTTCTAAATGCGCTTGAAAATAATTGACTAAAACTTGGCGATAGACAATGCGCTCATCTATAGTGCCTAAAGAATTGAGTTGTAAAGTCACTTTATCGCGGATACCTAACTTTTTCCACAATCGGTCCATGATAAAAATCAATTCAGCATCGATATCGGGACCCGCCATCCCATAAGTTTCAACACCTAACTGAATAAACTGTCGATACCGACCTTTTTGAGGGCGCTCATGCCGATACATAGGGCCGTAATACCATAAGCGATGTACTTGGTTATGCAATAATCCATGTTCCAAACAAGCCCTCAAACATCCCGCAGTACCTTCTGGACGCAACGTTAGAGAGTCTCCATTTCGATCTTCAAAGGTATACATTTCCTTTTCAACAATATCAGTCACTTCACCAATTGAGCGCTTGAAAAGCTCCGTTTTCTCAACGATAGGTAATCGAATCTCACTATACCCATAAGCCCCCATCACCTCACGTAAGGCCTGCTCGGTATATTGCCAAAGAGGTGTCTGATCTGGAAGCACATCATGCATGCCTCGTATTGCTTGTATCGTCTGTACCATATCGATCGAGTTATTTTATTACTGTAAAACAGGTCTGATTTGTTTAGCTTCTTTGGATAAAGGAAACTGCTCTAATAATTTTTCTTCATAGGTATGAGCCATCTGACTCTGCCCTAATGCGAATTCCGTTTCCATAGCTATCCATAAAGACGCTGGTGTATAAGCGCCAACATCTAAATATCTTTTAAAATAAGTTTGAGCAACACCATAATCACCTGCATTAAAACTTAATTTTTGCATCTCTAGTAAAGCCGGTGCATAATTCGAATTATGAAATAATGCTTTTTCAAAGTAACTTAACGCATTATTTTGCATTTGAGTATCCAACTGGCAACGTCCTGCATTAGTTATTGCGATCCACGGTTTATCATTAAGCGGAGTAGCAAAAGCTTTTTTCAAAATTTCTAAGCCTTGCTGACGATCACCTTGTTCACAAAGAAATCGACCATAATTATTTTGGATACTCCAAGCATCAGGCGAAATACCAAGAGCCATCAAATAATGTTCTTTTGCTTTGGGATAATCCTCTAATTTCTCGCACAAAAAAGCATATGCATTTTGTATCTGAGCATTATTTGGATCTTTATCTAAAGCAATTAATAAATTCTGTTTCGATATTTCAAGCTTATTGAGATCTAAATACCTTACACCCAATTGTAAATAGATATCTGCAGATTCAGACTGTTTAACGCCGTGATCAAAAATAGAACCACAAGCCGTTAAGGCAATACTCAATAAAAATTTTAAAGTTAGATTTAATAATACAGCATAGTTATGCCGCACTAGTTATCCCTAGAGCCTTTAGCTTTAGATGTCTTCGACTTTTATCTTCAACCTGCCCTACTAATTGCCCGCAGGCCGCGTCAATATCATCACCCCTTGTTTTTCTTACTGTAGTGACAATTCCCGCATCATTCAAAACTGTTTTGAATCGGTGGATCACTTCCTTGCTAGAACACCGATAATCATTATTAGGAAATGGATTAAACGGTATTAAATTTAATTTAGACGGCACATTTTTTAATAATTTAATTAATCCACGCGCATCATCCATTGAATCGTTAATCCCTTCTAACATTACATATTCAAAAGTAACCGTACGGCGAGGTGCAATTTTGGCATTATCTCGACAAGCATCCATTAATTCTGCGAGAGGATATTTTTTATTGATCGGCACTAAGACATCTCTTAGCTCGTTAGTAACAGCGTGCAAAGACACAGCTAAACTAACATCACAAGCCTCTGTTAAGCGATACATCGCTGGCACAACACCAGATGTACTAATGGTAACTCTGCGTTTAGATAAGCCAAACGTAAAATCATCCATCATTAAATTCATTGCAGCAACCACATTATCAAAGTTGAGCAGAGGTTCACCCATACCCATCATAACAACGTTAGTTACTTTTTTAGTATCACCCAATCGTTTTTGGGCAACAATCACCTGACCAATAATTTCGGCCGTAGTTAAATTTCTGTTGAACCCTTGTTGCGCAGTAGAACAAAAACTACAAGCTAAGGCACAACCAATTTGGGAAGACACACATAAAGTGCCCCGCCCCTCTTCTGGAATAAAGACCGTTTCGATCCTATTTCCGCAAGAAGTTTGCAATGCCCATTTACGAGTGCCATCACTCGCAATTTGCTCAATGACAATTTTTGGTGTCGCTAAATAACAATTCTCTTTAAGGTAGGTTCGCAATGACTTGCTCAAATTAGTCATCAGATCAAAGTCTTCGACCCCTTCCTGATAAACCCATTTAAGTACTTGCGTAGCTCTAAAAGGCTTTTCCCCTAAAGCGACAAAAAAAGCCGCAAGGCCTTTTCTGTCGTAATCAAGCAAATTAAATCTTTTTGGATTAACGAGTTCTTGCACTGATTTCTTCGTCTGAGAAAAAGTAAGCAATTTCTCTTTTAGCTGTTTCTAAAGCATCAGAACCATGCACTGCATTTTCATCGATGCTTGAAGCAAAGTCTGCGCGAATAGTACCCGCAGCCGCTTCTTTAGGATTTGTAGCGCCCATAATTTCACGGTGTTTAAGAACTGCGTTTTCTCCTTCCAATACTTGCATGATTACGGGGCCTGAAATCATAAAAGCAATTAAATCTTTAAAGAAGCCACGTTCACTGTGTTCAGCATAAAAACCCTCAGCTTGTGCTTGAGTTAAATGTAACATTTTTGCAGCAACAATATTTAGACCATTACTTTCGAAACGGCTGTAAATTTGACCAATTACATTTTTAGCAACTGCATCTGGTTTAATAATTGAAAAAGTGCGCTCTATAGCCATTGTGATCTAAAACTCCAAAGTAATATTAAATAAAAATTTTCAACTGCGCATTATACCTGATGATGCGCGTCTTGTAGATAAGGGGCTAAATTACGGCCTATCGTCTATGACCGAACCTTCTTTAACGGGTATCATTAAATCTTCAGCGCTAATCCCCAACATTAAGGCCATAGGACTAGCAATAAAAATAGAAGAATACGTACCAAAAAAAACACCAAAAAGTAATACGATTGAGAAGTTATGAATAATCTCACCTCCCAAAAAGAACAATGAAACTAACACTAAAATAACTGTTAACGAGGTCATAATAGTTCTGCTCAAGGTCACATTAACCGAAATATTCATGACTTCTTCGGTTGTTTTATTTCTTAATAACCGGAAGTTCTCCCGAATGCGATCATACACCACGATAGTATCGTTTAAAGAATAACCAATCAAAGCCAACACAGCGGCTAATACCGTTAAATCAAACTCAAGGCCTAAAATAGAAAATAAACCCAACGTCACGACGACATCGTGCACAGTTGCTAAAATGGCACCAGTAGAAAACTTCCATTCAAAACGCCATGCGATATAAATCAGAATAGCGATAGTTGAATAAAGCAACGCTAAGAATCCATCTTCAGCAAGATCATCTCCTACTTGTGGCCCTACATATTCAACACGTCGAATACTTGCCGGCTCAGCCGTCGTTTTGTTTATTGCTTCTAGAACTCGAGTACTTAAATCAGCACTGCTAATGCCTTCATGTGGCTTTAAACGAATTAACACATCTTTCGCAGTACCAAAATTCTGTACCGTTGCATCATCAAAGCCTTGTGTGTCTAATGTATTACGTAATACATTTAAATCAGCAGCCTTTTGATAACCGACCTCTATTAAGGTCCCACCTGTAAAGTCAATACCCATTTGTAAGCCGCGAACAGCTAATGAACCTATCGAAAGAATCATGAGTATTCCTGAGAATATCAAGGCTATTTTTCGGTTACCAATAAAATTAATATTTGTTGTCTTCATAGTTGTTTCTTCTAAAATTAATGTTTAAATTGATAACTTCTCGACTCTACGACTACCATAAATCCAATTAATCACCATACGCGTGCCGGTAATCGCGGTAAACATAGAAGACAAAATACCAATAATCAAAGTAACCGCAAAACCTTTAACAGAACCCGTCCCAAAAGCAAACAACACAACCGCAACAACTAAGTTAGTAAAATGTGAATCAAGAATAGTCGCAAACGCTTTATCGTAACCAATAAATATAGCTGCTTGTGGCGTTATACCCGCTTTAATTTCTTCTTTAACCCTTTCGAAGATTAATACGTTCGCGTCAACCGACATACCGACGGTTAAAATAATACCTGCAATACCAGGCAAGGTTAATGTCGCTTGTAACATCGATAAAATAGCAACCACAATAACAACGTTAAATGCCAAAGCAAAGTTCGCGATCATACCGAACAATTTGTAATAAACCGCCATGAACAATACAACCAAAGCAAAGCCCACCACAAAAGACAACATACCTTTATCAATATTGTCCTGTCCTAAGCTTGGACCAACGGTGCGCTCTTCTACGATATCAACAGGAGCAGCCAAAGCACCCGCTCTCAATAATAAAGAGAGGTTTCTAGCTTCTTGGGGACTATCTAAACCTGTTGTTTGAAAACGCTTACTAAACACACCTTGAATAGTGGCTACGTTTATAACCTTTTCTACTTTTTCTTTATGGCGAATTTTCTCACCGTTAACCGTTTTAGTTTCTACTTTGTACTCAATAAAAACTACAGCCATTGGTTTTCCTACGCTCACTTGCGTCGTTTTTGCCATCTTTGAAGCGCCTACGCCATTCAAAGAAATATTAACGGAAGGTCTACCATCTTGATCTTGACCAGATGACGCATCAACAATTTGGTCACCCGTCACAATCACACGACGATCTAACAAAATTGGAGCGCCTGATCTGTCATAATATAAACGACTACCAACTGGAGCATGGCCTGAAACAGCTTGCTGAACATCGTGATCAACATCTACTAAACGATATTCCAATGTTGCAGTAGTACCCAAAATTTCTTTTGCTCGTGTTGTATCTTGTACACCGGGCAATTGCACCATGATACGATTTTCACCTTGTTGTTGAATCACAGGCTCTGCAACCCCTAATTCATTAACACGATTTCTCAGCGTAGTCATGTTTTGAGCGACTGCGAATTTTTTGATTTCACGTGCTTCTTTTTCAGAAAACTTTAACCAAACTTGCTCCTGTGCTTCTGGCTCAGTAATTTCTAGGCTATGAAATTCTTTATCTAATAAAGTTAACAACGCTGATTTATCATCAGTAGAGTTCATCGTTACTTTAATAAATCCACTATCTTTAGCGACTGATTGATAATGCAATTTAGCATTTCTTAAAGCTAATCTTACATCATCGATATAACGATCTTCCGCTTGCTTAACGGCCGCGTCCATATCCACTTCTAATAAGAAATGTACACCACCCCGCAAGTCCAAACCCAAATACATGGCTTGAGCGCCTAAGGCACGCAACCAACCTGGAGTTGTTGGTGCTAGATTTAAAGCAACCGTGTAATTACTACCCATTTTATCGCGCAACTGATCGGCAACTTTTAGCTGATCATCAGTATTACTAAAACGCGCTAGTATTTTTCCATCCTTATACTCGAATGCCTTAGCAGGGATACCCATGGCTTTAATATCTGAATCGACCTGGTTCGCTTGCTCTTGAGAAATAGCCATTGCTATGGTTGAAGAAACCTGGACCGAAGGATCATCGCCATATAAATTGGGTAATGAATAAATAATACCAATACCAAAAACCAGCAGAACTAATATATTTTTCCAAACGGGGAAATGATTTTGCATGTGCTATTCCAATTAAACTTTAACTACTTTTTTAGTAATGGCCTTATAAGTACCTTTAGGCATCATACTTTCTATACCTTGTCTTTGAACTTGAATAAAAACGTTATCACTCACTTCAATCTTTACAAAATTATCATCAACATCAACCACTTTTCCTAAAATACCGCCCGAAGTAACTACTTCCACTCCTTTAGTAATTGAAGCAATCATTTGTTTCTTTTCCTTCGTTCTTTTAGCTTGAGGACGTAAGAATAAAAAGTAAAAAAATGCTAAAATCCCAAGTGGAAATAACATCCCTTCAATGCCTGGTTGTTGTCCAGCAGGAGCAGCAGCTAAAGCGTCAGAAATAAAAAAACTCATAAATATCCTCGTTATTATATTAAATAAAAAAATTTCGCCATTATGCCACAGAAGGTGCCGCTTTATCTCTCAGTTGGTAAAAATCCCTAACAAATGTATCTAATGTTTGGTTAGAAATGGCATCGCGTAAACCCTGCATAAGATTCAGATAATAATACAAATTATGTATAGTATTCAGCCTCGCACCCAGCATCTCTTTACAACGATCTAAATGTCTTAAATAAGCGCGAGAATAATTTTGGCAGGTGTAACACATACAAGAATCATCTAGCGGCTTGTTATCAAACTCATACTGACTATTTCTGATTTTTACTACCCCAAACGTAGTAAATAAATGACCATTACGTGCATTACGCGTAGGCATTACGCAGTCAAACATATCAATGCCGCGCCTTACAGCCTCAACTAAATCTTCTGGCGTACCCACACCCATCAAATACCGCGGTTTATCAACAGGCATTTTATTATGGATAAAATCCAAGGTCGCCATCATTTCTTCTTTAGGCTCACCCACAGACAAACCGCCAATCGCATAGCCATCAAAACCAATGTCCATCAGTCCAGCAATGGACTCTTTACGTAACTGCTCATACATACCTCCCTGGACAATACCAAATAACGCAGATGGATTATCAGCATGAGCCTTTTTACTTCTTTCCGCCCAACGCAAAGATAAACGCATTGAATCGGCCGCGTCATTAACACTCGCCGGATAAGGCGTGCACTCATCAAAAATCATCACGATATCGGAGCCTAAGTCACGCTGCACTTGCATTGACTCTTCTGGCCCCATAAAAATCTTAGCCCCATTCAACGGAGATTTAAAAGTCACACCAGCTTCAGTAATCTTTCTTAAAGCACCCAAACTAAAAACCTGAAAACCACCTGAGTCCGTCAGAATCGGTTTATCCCAATGCATAAAGTCATGCAAATCACCATGCGCCTTAATAACGGCAGTTGTAGGCCGCAACATCAAATGGAAAGTATTACCTAAAATAATTTGCGCACCAATACCTGTCAAATCTTCGGATGTTAATGATTTAACCGTACCATAAGTCCCAACAGGCATAAAAATAGGGGTTTCAACTACCCCTCTATCAAAAACAAGTTGCCCACGCCTAGCGTGCCCATCCGTATTAATTAAATTAAATTCCATGTCCTGCCAAATTGTTTGCTTATTATTAAGGTTGCAGATTATCCTGTCTTTTTAGGCTTTTAGGCAAGTCAGTTTAAGACGAATGCATTTGTAGGCTCGCTGTCGTGACCGCCACAACACTCAGTTATTTTTCTGCCTTAGGTTTATTATTAAAACTACTTAACTTAAAATTCAGAATAATTTACACATCAAACGTATTACAATCCTGTCATTTAGTGCTCATTAATTTAATTCATTGATCGATTTTTAAAGAAATAAACATGTCAATTCATTCAAGCTCACATTCAAAACAACCATTGACCAGTTTAGCACTAGGTGCAATTGGCGTGGTCTTTGGGGATATCGGCACCAGCCCACTCTATGCTTTAAAAGAAGTATTTAAAGATGGTGTCAGCATTGATACACCGCATGTTCTCGGCGTTCTATCTTTAATTTTTTGGTCTATCACATTGGTAGTTACTACAAAATATGCGATTTTTATTATGCGAGCTGATAATAAAGGTGAAGGTGGTATCATGGCACTTATGGCGCTCGCATTACAAGGTGTAAAAAAGTCAGAATCTAATAACAAAATCAAAACTACCAAAAAATCTAGTTTCATTATCATATTAGGGCTACTTGGAGCCTCTCTATTCTTTGGCGATAGTATGATCACCCCTGCTATCTCGGTACTTAGTGCGGTCGAAGGCTTACAAATTATTGCCCCCTCTTTAGACAACTACATTTTACCTATAACCATAGCTGTCTTAGGCGGTCTATTCGTTATTCAAGCAAAAGGAACCGGCAAAGTTGGCAAAATATTCTCACCTATCATGATATTTTGGTTTAGCTTACTTGCTGTTTTAGGAGTCATTAATATCGCTGAAGCACCCAGTGTATTGATGGCTATAAATCCATATTATGCTCTACACTTATTATTCGAACTTGGTTGGCATGGCTTTTTAATTTTAGGTGCTGTTGTGCTTGCCATCACAGGAGCTGAAGCCCTTTATGCCGACATGGGACATTTTGGACTTAAACCGATTCGTTACGCTTGGTTTGGTTTTGTTTTTCCAGCTTTATTACTCAACTACTTTGGTCAAGGCGCGTTACTCATCAACCATCCCGAAGCTATCCAAAATCCCTTCTATTTACTGGCACCTACTTGGGCACTTTATCCGCTTTTAATTCTATCAACATTTGCCACTGTAATCGCCTCACAAGCCGTTATCTCTGGCGCATTTTCAGTGACTCGACAAGCGGTACAACTTGGATATTGCCCACGCATGAACATATTGCACACTTCGGGTGAATCTATGGGACAAGTTTATGTCCCTGCTGTTAATTGGATGTTAATGGTTTCAGTCTTTATCTTAGTCCTCACCTTTAAATCGTCTTCTGCTTTAGCCTCTGCCTATGGCATAGCAGTTACCGGCACCATGATTGTAGACACCATATTAGCATCTATCATTTTCAAAGAACTTTGGAGTTGGAACAAACCCACCCGTTTAAGCTTTTTAGGTGCATTCCTTATTGTTGACATCGCCTTTCTTTCCTCAAATAGTTTAAAAATCCACACAGGGGGGTGGCTACCCTTAGTAATTGCTAGCGTGTTATTTATCATATTGACCACATGGATCAAAGGTCGTGGTTTAGTTAACCACTACATGGAAGCAAGGCGCACCTTATTCGAAGATTTTGAAGCAAAAAACACCATGGATTTCGCTACGGTTGACGGAACTGCTATCTACTTAACTCGCACGCTACATGGCTTACCGGAAGTCTTCTTGCATAACATCAAACACAATCATGTTTTACATAAGCAAATTGTAGTACTTACTATTGTTACAACCAATGAACCTTATGTTGATGAAGCGCATTTATTAAAAATAAGAACCTTTGGTAAAACTCGAAACTTCTATCGCGTAAAACTTTATTATGGTTTTAAACAAGATGCCGATGTCCGCAGAGCATTAGAACTCTGCGCTAAAGAAGGGTTAGTGATTAACCCAAAGCAAGCCTCCTTCTTTATCGGTAGTGAAGAAATCGCATTCCGTAACAAAAGCCCCATGCCTAAATGGCGTAGAGGCTTATTCAAATTTTTATTTAACAACTCATCTAGCGCCATACATTTCTTTAAAATCCCTGTGGACCGTGTAGTCCAACTAGGCATTAGAATCGAACTTTAAAACTTTGGATTAATTAGCTTTTAGATATTTGTGTCGAACAACCTCAATGACTGCAGGTAAGATGGATACAAAGACAATACCTAATATCACCATAGAAAAGTTATTCTTAACCACAGGAATATTGCCAAATAGGTAGCCAGCCGCCAAACAAATGGCTACCCAAGCCGCTGCACCGACCACATTAAACTGCAAAAACCGCTTATAAGCCATAGACCCTATGCCCGCAACAAACGGCGCAAAAGTTCGAATGACAGGTACAAACCTAGCAATAATAATCGTTTTAGCACCGTACGTATCATAAAACTCTTGGGTTTTCACAATGTGAGCCTTATTGATAAATTTAAGCGTCTTTTGCCCAGCTAATTTGGGCCCCAAATAACGACCGACCTGATAATTAAGCATATCTCCCATCACCGCAGAAAATGCCAAACTAACAAATAAAATACCAACCGTCATATCACCTTTAGCGGCAAAAGCTCCTGCTGCAAATAATAACGAATCTCCGGGTAAAAAAGGTAAGAAGACTAAACCTGTTTCGCAAAATACAATCAGAAACAACAAAGCATACGTTAAAGCCCCATAGTTTTGAATGATCTCACTCAGATAATGATCCAAATGTAAAAATATATTAAGCAGTTCAGACAAATATTGCATAAATTCCTAATGTTTATAATTTAAGTACGTGTATTTAACCTTATTCTCACGCATAAAAAAAGGCCGGTTTAACCCAGCCTTTTTAAAGTTTAACAGTTTACTTTAATAAACCTTGTAATAAACCATTTAACTTATGTACAAAAGCGGCCGGATCTTCTAAATGACCACCTTCACTCAAAATAGCTTGATCAAACAAGATATGGCTTAAGTCAGCAAAACGTGTATCGTCTTGTTCTGCTTTTAACTTAACGACTAAAGGATGCGTAGGATTAATCTCAAAGACCGGTTTTTTACCACCGAAGCCCATAGATTGTCCGGCTTCCTTCATAATGCGTTCCATGTTTAAACTCATGCCGTATACATCCGCCACCAAACACGCGGGGGATTCTGTTAAACGATGACTCAAACGGACTTCACTGACTTTATCTGCTAACACTTCTTTAATTTGCGTTAATACGGACTCAAAGTCTTTAGTCACTTCTTCTTGCTGGGCTTTTTCTTCTTCGGTATCCACTAAGTCACCTAGGTTTAAATCACCTTTAGCCACCGACTGTAAATGCTTACCGTCAAATTCATCTAAATTAGACACCAACCATTCATCAATACGGTCAGATAGTAATAAAACTTCGATACCTTTTTTTCGGAAGATTTCTAAATGCGGACTGTTTTTAGCGGCTGAGAAACTATCCGCTGTTACATAATAAATGTTGTCTTGACCTTCTTTCATACGACTGACGTAGTCTTCTAAGGTCACATTTTGCTTATCGGTATCGTTATGCGTAGAAGCAAAACGTAATAATTTAGCCACACGATCTTTATTAGCATGATCTTCGATAGGGCCTTCTTTAATCACATTACCGAATTGCGCCCAGAAAGTTTCATATTTCTCGGCTTCGTTCTTAGCCAAGTTTTCTAACATGCCTAAGACTTTTTTAACCGCACCTGTTTTAATAGAGCTGATTTGTTTACTTTGTTGCAGAATCTCTCTTGATACGTTTAAAGGTAAAGAGTTTGCATCAATAATACCTCTGATAAAACGCAAATAACGTGGCATTAATTGCTCAGCATCATCTGTGATAAACACTTTACGGATGTATAGCTTTACACCATGTTTCGCATCTCTATCCCATAAATCAAATGGCGCACGAGCTGGGGTGTAAAGTAATAAAGTATATTCGTTAGTGCCTTCTACTTTACTATGTACAAATGTTAACGGATCTTGGAAATCATGACCGACATGTTTGTAGAATTCATTGTAATCTTCATCACTAATTTCCTGACGAGATTTAGTCCATAACGCAGAAGCACTATTAATAGTTTCTTCTTCAATAGCGGCTACTGGTTTTTCTTTTTTCTCTACTTCGCCTTCAGCATCTTCAGTGTCTTCATCTTCATAAGATGGCATCACTTCTTTATCCATAATGATCGGTAAAGAAATATGATCAGAGAATTTTCTTACGATAGAACGGATACGATAACCGTCTAAGAACTCTGTTTCCGCTTCTTTTAAATGTAGAACAATCTCAGTACCACGACTGGCTTTTTCAACCGCTTCGATAGTGTAATCGCCTTCACCTGCTGATTCCCAACGCGTCGCTTCAGATTTATCAGCACCGGCTTTACGTGTCGTTAAAGTCACTTTATCAGCAACAATAAACGCAGAATAAAAACCCACCCCAAATTGACCAATTAACTCGCTGTCTTTCGCTTGCTCACCCGTTAAGGCTTCAAAAAATTGTTTAGTGCCAGACTTTGCAATCGTACCGATATGTTCTTGTACTTCACTACGCGTCATACCAATACCGTTATCGATAATGCTGATAGTCTTTTTATCTTTATCGAATTCGATACGAATTTTTAACTCGCTATCGCCTTCGTATAAAGCATCATTAGATAGGGCTTCAAAACGAAGTTTATCGGCTGCGTCAGAAGCATTAGAGATTAATTCTCTTAAGAAAATTTCCTTGTTGCTGTACAAGGAGTGAATCATTAAATGTAAAAGGTGTTTTACTTCAGTTTGAAAACCAAGTGTTTCTTTTTTTGTTTCAACAGTCACAATTGTAATCCTTAATAGTGGTTATAAAATGTTTCCCACTATTTGGGGACGTAGATTTATTTTTCAAGTGTGATTTATTTACTAAAGATGCCTTGCCAGCCGCCAGAAATAATTCGTGCAATCTGCATCAGAATAAACGGCACAGACAAACCGGCTGGCGCTGCTAGATAACGCGGATGCCATTCAGGTGAAAATTTAGCTTTATAAGCATACAAGCCTTCAAAGTTATAAAAGTGTTCACCATGTTTAAACAAGGTAGCGCCCACTTTATTCCAGAGCGGTGCTAAGGGTCTATTGTCTAAACCTGCCAAAGGTGCCATACCCAAACAAAACCACTGATAATTTTCAGCTTTTCCCCATAACATCAGTTCCGCAAACAAGTAATCCATAATACCGTTAGGACTATCAGGATCATAACGCATCAGATCAATCGACAACTCAACCTTATCTTTGGTTAACCAAATATTAGCAAATGCTTTAATGTTGCCTGCCTCATCCTTAATAACCGCCACATCGCAATCCTTTATATAGGACTCTGCAAAAAAACCGATAGAAAAACACTTTTCACGCGTGTTTTTATTAGCTAACCAAGCATCAGAAATTTGGCGTAACTTCGGCAAAGCATTTTCAACCTCAATACCCGTTAAGATTTCAAACGGGTACCCTAATCGACTAAACTTATTAATCGCACTGCGTTGATTCTCACGTGACTTGCCTTGCAAGCTAAAACTCGTTAAATCCACAAAAGCTTCTTCGCCGAGTTTAAACATTGATAAACCTAGGTCAAGATAAGCAGACAACCATGCTTCACTGGTTTGATAAAAAACTGCTTTAGCACCGTATTGATCCGCATGCTCTAAGAATCCATACAGTAATTCTTCAATTGCGGCTTTATTACCCACTGGATTGCCCATCGCAATCCAAAATTGCGATGTGATGGCATACATAATAAAAGCATCACGCGCCTCATTCCAAAACAGATATTTATCCCCTAACAAGGCTAAATAACCTTGAGTTTCACTGCTTTCCATGACGATTTCTTTGGCTCTGACTAAATCAGCAGCTGTTGGCTTTACATGAGATTTAGGCGGGGCCACACTTAACAAATAAGATAAACCATAGGCCAAAAGCACGATTGCCATCAATAATAAGGCGCGCTGAAAGCGTGGTGCATTGCCCTCATAAGAAAACTGCCACCATAACTCTTGCGAGAATGCCACATCCCGATAAGAGAAAAACCCTAACCACACACAGCCTACTAACACCATAGCAACCGTTGCTAACCAACTCATGGAATAAGGCAAATGCAATAACGAAGACTTGCGCTGAAAATGCGTCTTAGTGGGTAACATCATCAATAAAATCATGCTTAGCACGATAGCCTCGTGCCAATCAAAACCTTTCAGTAAAGCCGACAAAATACCGACACTTAATAAACTTATACTGCCATACCATGCCGCATCTATCTTTAACCAAATACCCCTAGCCAACAATATTAATAAAATGCCCGCTAAACTGCCTGTTAAATGCGATACTTCAATAATCGGTAAAGGCACAACATCTCGCATTACGGCACTTATTTCTGGATTAGTCGGAATAGAGCCAGAAACCAATAAAACCCCACCTGCTAATAACAATAATAAGGCATACAACTGCGGCACAATGGCAGCCAACAGTTTTTGCACCGCATCGGCACCGGTGCTTAAAAGCTCCCGCCGATTATATACCTCATAACTGAGTAAGCTAACCCCAGCCAACAATAGAGGTAAGAAATAATAGATAACCCGATACAAAAGCAAAGCGCCAATTAACACCAGATGCTGATCCTTGGCGGCGATATCTTGCATTAATAGCAAAAACACACCCTCAAACACCCCTATTCCGCCCGGCACTTGACTGATGACGCCCATAACTTGAGCCACAACAAACACCACCACAAAAGCACTAAAACCAATATGTACTTTACCGACCAGCAACACCCAGAGTACTAAAGAAGAAAGTACGACATCTAAACTGGCAATCAGAGTTTGCCACACCGCGATAATCGGGGAAGGAAAATTAAACTCGAAACCTTTTATTAAGATAGTCTTGCGCCAAAGCAAAACGACCGCCCAATAAACCAACAAAGTTGCGCTACAAATTAGACTCACCCAATGCAGTGCTTGAGGCACAGGTACTTTGCTAGGCAAGTAATAAGGTAAAACCAAACTACCGACTAAACCCAAGGTCAGCGCACCCAGCAAATAAGTCAGAGTTTGGAATAAAGAAATTTTTAAAATATCCCAGCCAGGCACGCCCCATTTTGAATAAAACCGATAGCGAATAGAACCGCCCGCTGCCCAAGCATGTCCAGTATTATTACTAATCGCATAACTTAATAAGGCTGTAGCCATCATTTTAAACAAGGGGATTTTCGTATGCCCCGTATAACGTAAAGCCAACCAATCATAACCCGCCAGCACCCAATAGTTGATAATCGTTAATAACACAGCAAGTAGTAAAACAAGCCCAGGCGTAGCTTTTAAAGACGCCATAATATCGCTTACTTCATGTGGATTAATTTGCCTATGCACGATATACAAGGCGACGGTAAATAAAATGACTGGTAATAGCTGCGCTACTTTATGCACAATCCGAGTTAATCTTTCTTGACTCATAATAGTGTTTTAGGTGGTTAACTTTATTGAATAGCTTTCTGTTGATAAACATCCAGAATCTGCCGAGTCAGCTTAGGATAATCTTGATCAAAATGATGTCCACCCGGCAATTCTAAGACTTTAGCTTCGGTGTTATATAAATCCAGACAGGCTGTTTCGGCCTTTTCTTCTCGTCCATAAATACATAAGATTTTAGCTTTAGGTATCTTAACTAACTCGGGTGCCAAGACTAATTCTCCTGAACTTTGCCCTAACCAACCAGACACATGAATCTCAAAATCAGCCGACTTGGCTAAAGCGATTAATACCAATAAGGACACGCTGTCTTTATCCGCTTCAGGTAAGCGGTTATATAGAACCGGCAATATGTCGGCGCCAAAGGAATAACCCGTCAACACAAACTGCTTAACGTGCCAATGCTTTCGATAGTAGGCCATTGTCGCAGACAGATCAGCCGCCGCTTGTTCCGGTGTTTTATGCCCCCAAAAGTAGCGCAACACATCTACACCCACCACTGGATAATTTAAAGCGGCCATTTCACCCGCTATGGTTCTATCCAAATCTCGCCAACCTCCATCCCCAGAATAAAACAAGGTCACGTTATCAACTGTGGCTTTTACAGGGATTTCTACGACAGGCATAGGCGGTGCTTCTGCATTAACAGGCGTTGTTAACGCAGACAGCAATAAAGTATCCAGCGGCGTATCATAAGGTGCAATTTGTGTGTTTACATTTCCCAAGGCTTTAATAAACACCCCAGTTTCAGCATCTGGCTGATCTGACCATAGTACTTGCCAGTCTTTATGAGGAACAATCGAAAGGTTTTCACTTTGCGAATTGAATTGCTTTGCCAGATTTGGGCATAACACTAAATCTTTCGGTATCTTGACGGTAAAGCCTATGGAGACATAATTAATAGCCTCAGCATTATGTGTTTGAGAACCTAAAAACGGTAACAAAGCCCCCTCAGCGATACCAGCCAACACAGTATGTTGCTTTGCTGAGTCTGGCAAGGCTTTAGTGATTGAATCCACCAAGGCAGAGAGCCATTCGGTTGTTAAACATTGCCCAGATTGAGCAGTAAACTTGTTAAAAACAACCGAAGTATCAATTAGAACAAGACTATCACCCGTTACCGCTAATTTTTGTTGTAAAGACTCATAGGGAAAAGACTTAAAATCCACAAATGCAATCACTAAACCTTTCGCCCCCCATAACGGTTGCGCTATATTTATCGGCCCTAAAGCCTCGTTTTGGATGGTTTTAATAAATACGGGCGGCTTAAGATAAGCTAAGCTAACAAGGCCAAATATGATGAAACTGCACAGTAAAGCTATAGAGGTTAGAGATTTAAGTTTCATGAGCTGTTTACCAAATAAGAGAATATTTAAAACGCTCACAGCCTTAAGGCTGTGGCTTAATATTTAAAAACTCCGCGATTAGTTTATTAAGTTCATCAGCATGAGTAATCGGTGCCGAATGTCCAGCGACTGGAATTATTTCTAACCGCCCGACCGCCAATTTCTGCGCTAATTCTCGAGAATGGTTCAAATCAATAAGATCATTCTCACCCACTACCACTAAAGTAGGTGCAATAATAGCAGACAGATGGGTATGAGTCATTTGCGGTGCTTTGTGCCAAAGCTCATTAATTTCGGCTTCTAATTCGGCGTGTTTTTCACCAGCGCCTGACCACAAACTTCTGAACTTGTCTTTAATGGTTCTAAAGATATTTCCATAGGCATGCTTTTGGGTGCTATCAGCTTCTAGTATAACGCCAGAAGGATGAAAATTAGCACTGATCGCCACGATTTTTTCTACCCGTTCGGGTGCATGTAATCCCAATAGTAACGCGATAATGCCACCATCACTCCAACCCACAATATCGGTGCGCTGAATCCCTAATTTATCCAACACTTGTAAAGTGTCTTCTGCGAAAATTTCGTAACTGAGTTTTGCATCACCATGCGTGGAATACCCATGTCCACGAGTATCAATTAAGATCACTTGCCGACCCGAATCGACCAACCAAGGAACCTGAGAAAACCAACTGAGTTTATTACTTAAACCACCATGCAACAGTAATACCGGAGCGCCGTGTCCGTAGGATACATAATGAATATGAGCGCCCTGATAATCAATACTACCCGTTTGCGCTTTAATCGGAGTGGTAAACTTCCAAATCAAATAATGTAACGCATTAACTGACATAGGCTTAAGCCCGTAAATAATTGATAACACGATAACCAACACTCCAATTGCTATTTTAATGCGCCAAGGTTTCATGTATTTAAAGAATGAGTCAAAGTAATTATTAGCACCCAAAACTACTCCTTTAGTCAAACAATGCGCTAATAAGTGCATGATGACATAATAGTTGGCTAGGTTAAGTATATGAGAATAAGGAAAACTTATAAATTGCAGATATCAAAGAACACAATGCACTTTAATCAACTGAAGTAAAAAAAGAATCAAACAAGCACTACTGGTATCTTCCCTATCTTGTTTTGCCAAATCTTAGGGGCGATTTGATGAATAGATTGACCTAAGGTATCGACAGCTACAGTAACGGGCATATCCTCTACCACAAACTCGTGGATCGCTTCCATGCCTAAATCAGCAAAGGCAACTATGCGAGATTTTTTGATAGCTTTTGATACTAAATAAGCTGCACCACCTACAGCCATTAAGTAAACGGCTTGATGCTTTTTGATCGCATCTATCGCAACTTGCCCGCGCTCTGATTTACCAATCATACCTATTAGGCCTGTTTCCGAAAGCATGGTTTCAGTAAATTTATCCATACGGGTTGCCGTCGTTGGACCTGCTGGTCCTACCACTTCATCACGCACGGGATCAACTGGGCCCACATAATAGATAAACTTATTAGTAAAATCGACAGGTAAAGATTCACCTCCCGCAATCATATCCACCAAACGTTTATGCGCGGCATCACGCCCCGTTAGCATCGTTCCACTTAATAATAAGGTTTCACCTAATTGCCATGTAGCCACTTCTGCGGGGGTGATAGTATCTAAATTAACGCGTCGAGCCGTCGCACCGGCTTCCCAAGTAATACTCGGCCAATCTTCTAGGCGCGGCGGTGTAAATTCTGCTGGACCTGAGCCATCTAAAATAAAATGGGCATGACGAGTAGCGGCACAATTAGGAATAATCGCGACCGGCTTATTAGCCGCGTGGGTAGGATAATCTTTAATCTTTATGTCTAGCACGGTAGTTAATCCGCCCAAACCTTGCGCACCAATGCCTAGGGCATTGACCTTTTCATAAAGCTCTAATCGCAATTCTTCAAGCGCATTCTCAGGGCCTTTTGCAATGAGATCTTGTATATCAATAGATTCCATACAAGCCTGTTTAGCTAACAACATAGCTTTTTCTGCTGTTCCGCCAATGCCAATCCCTAATATGCCTGGAGGACACCAACCCGCACCCATTGTCGGTACAGTTTTAAGCACCCAATCAACAATACTGTCAGAGGGGTTTAGCATCACAAATTTCGATTTAGCTTCTGATCCACCACCTTTTGCCGCGATTTCAACGACCACTTTGTCTCCTAACACTAACTCCATGTGTACAACAGCAGGGGTATTGTCTCGAGTATTAATTCGTTTACCAGCGGGATCTTTAAGTATGGATGCGCGTAAAACATTATCAGGGTGACTATAAGCTTGCCTGACACCTTGATTAACCATATCAATAATACTGAGCTGACTCGCCCATTGCACATCCATGCCGACTTTAATAAATACCGTCACGATGCCGGTATCTTGGCAAATTGGCCGATGGCCCTCTGCACATAAGCGGGAGTTTATTAAGATCTGCGCCATGGCATCTTTCGCAGCGGGACTTTCTTCTTTTTGATACGCCGCGTTTAACGCTTGAATAAAATCCAAAGGATGATAGTAAGAAATATATTGCAAGGCATCGGCAATACTTTGAATAAAATCATCTTGGCGTATCAATGTCATCGAGAATATCTGCTTATTCTTCGTCTAATGCTTCAGCATCTAATTGACCTTGTTTGCTGTAACTCGGTGCAATACTGATTAATAAAGTTACTAAAGCGGCTAAATAAGGCACGGCCTGTACAGATAAAACAGCAATCCACAAGCGACCACTCAAATTATCAAAATGGTCAATACAGGCCATCGCAATAATACTGATACTTAACAAGAATAATAAAAATAACTCTTGTCTAATGGTGACTAAACCTAAAAATAAAGCGCCTTTCTTTTCATATTTAGGCGTACGCATAAACGGTTTACCCGAGGTAAATAAGCCTTGTATCGTGCCTCTCGCTACCGTATGCGTTAAGGCTAAACCGGACAGAGCAGCTCCTAAAGATTCCCAAATAGAACAAGGAACACGCGCTTGATATAACCATAAGCCGCGTAAAATCTTAAAGCTAAATAAGCCCACGGTCGGCATTAAGAATACATTAGCCGGTAACTCACTATGGATAGGATCCGTCATGATAATAGCGGTTAAAATTAAACTAGCCGAGGTAAATAATAAGGCTAAAGCATCAGAGAACCAAGGCAACCAACCCGCCACAAAGTAATAGCGTTGTGCAGAGGTTAAGGGCGATGCTTTAGTCGGTATAAAACTACGCCAGTGGCCTTTAATAATTTGCATCGCGCCATACACCCAGCGGAAACGTTGGGTCATATAACCTGACATGGTGTCTGGCATTAAACCGCGACCAAACGAGTCTTTGACATAAACCGAATCGTAACCCGCCTCATATAATCTTAGACCTAATTCACTGTCTTCACAGATACACCATTCAGCCCAGTTACCCACTTCTAATAAAGCTGACTTTCTGATCATGGTCATGGTGCCATGTTGGATAATGGCGTTATATTCGTTTCTTTGGACCATACCGATATTAAAGAAACCTGCATATTCCCAATAACAGAAAGATTTAAAGGTACTTTGATGTCTGTCGCGATAATCTTGTGGCGATTGAATAAAGCCCACATTCTCATTATCAAAATAAGGCACCATAGATTTCAACCAATCAGGTGATAACACATAGTCACTGTCGATAACGGCAATAATCTCAGCATCATCTGCTGTTTGTTCTAACGCATGGTTAATTGCACCCGCTTTAAAACCGGGCCAATTTTCTAAGTGGAAGAAACGGAACATAGGCCCCAATCTCTCACAATCATCACGCACAGGTTCCCAAACCGCAGGATCTTTAGTGTTATTATCCATCACTAAAACTTCTAAGTTGGGATAATCCACTTTGGCTAATGCTTCCAGTGTTTTACGCACCATCATCGGTGGTTCGTTATGAATCGGTAAATGCAAAGACACTTTAGGATATCTAAAGCTTTCAGTCGGCACTAATGGCTGGAAAGTTCTGGCGGTTTTCTTGTGCCAAATCACTTCGGCAATCTCTAAACTCTCAATCAGCAAGATAATCACAGCCATGGCCTGCATTAATAACATGAGACCCCAGAATACAATGCCGAGTTTAGTCTGATATTGTTGAGCGCCAATAGAGGCCGACCAAAAAATTACAGATACCGACAAGTTAGCGATTAAGCCTAAGAACACTACTCCAGGCAATTTTAAAGTACCACGCGTGAATAGAATCAAACCAATCAATATAAAACTGATAACAGCCGCACCCACCGCCCAGTTTTTCCAACCTGGCATGGTAATGACGTCACCGTCCATGGGATATTTAGGCTGACGATCCGCATTAAAGATACCCCAATAAGCACCCGCGGAACCTTCTATCGATTTTTTCCAAGGTTGATCAAAGGCTTCTACAATGTAGTAAGTCACTTTTTCGGCATCGGCTCTGTTTAAAAACTCACGTAAGAATCGTGCTTGATTTGAAACTGAGGCTTCTGAATGTTTAAATGGCTGACCATCTGATGGCCAACCCACTTCTGTAATAATAATAGGCTTATTAGGAAATGCCTTAGCCACTTCATGATATCTTTCGAAAGCGTAATCAACCGCATCCTCTGCTGCAATACCTTCCCAATACGGCAAGATATGCATCGCGATAAAATCAACTTCATCCACTAAATCAGGATTTTTTAACCAGACATCCCATGTTTCAGAAGTACTAACAGGGCGATTAGCTACCTTTTTAACTTCACGGATATAATCAATTAATGCTGATTTAGGAATTTCATCTCTTAAGATAACTTCGTTACCGACCATCAATCTGATAACGCGAGGATTATTTTGCTGAGCGACACGAATTAAAGTATCTACCTCGATGCGATTCTTCTCTAAATTGCCATCAATCCACGCACCCAAGGTGACATTAAGATTGTGTTTACTGGCTATTTCTGGAATCTTATCCTGTCCTTTGAGCATACTATAAGTACGCACCGCATGAACTTTATTAGATAATAACGCTAAATCACTATCGATATCTGCTTCGCTAGGAAAGGAGTCACCTGTTTGCGTATCTTCCTTACGAAGCGGGTCATAAGTGACCCCCATGGTCGTTTTTGTCCATGGCTGCAATTGCAATGGGTTATTGATGTAACTCCAAATACTAAAATTGACGGCAACAAGTAATGCGACAACAAATAGGATAGCTAACTTTCTTTTCATTTTGATATCGAAATAGTTCGCTTAAAGCGAGTTTATAGGTTTAATTAAAATTATTATCTGCATAACAATACCTTATATATCATTATGCCTTTACCGATGTTTACAGCGTTTAAAATTAAAGCATATCTTACATGGACTTTAAATCTAACCCTAAATAATTTACGCGATTCAAAGTTAGTTTAGTTCACCCAACCGACTTTATTCAGGCAAAAACTTAACTAGCTTTACCGCATGCTCATCCGTTTTAATGATCTCTAAAGGATGCCCCAATAATTTAATACTGGTGCCGGACTCAGGAATGGTCTCCATAAACTCAACAATAAGACCATTTAGAGTCTTGGGCCCCTCAGTCGGCAAAGTCCATTGCATCGTTCTATTAAGTTCTCGCAAGGTAATTGCTGCATCAATAATATAGGAACCATCACTTTGTTTTCTGGGCGCCATTTCATCATCGACCAGCTCGCCAACAATCTCTTGTATTAAATCATCCAAAGTCACCAAGCCTTGCACATCACCATATTCATCAACGACCAAACCAATAGTGTTTTTTTCACGCTTGAAACTTAACAACTGAGCATGAACGGGGGTATTATCGGGGACAAAAGTGGGCTTGCTTAACAAGTTAATAATCGCTTGTTTATCGAAATCGTCTTGACCGATTAACAGTAAAATTTTTCGTAAATGTAAAAAGCCAACAATGCGATCAATATTGCTTTTATATACCGCTAATTGGGTATGAGGACTGGTTCTAATTTGCTCAATGATTTCTTCAATAGTATCCTCTAGATCGATGCCTACGATCTCTTTCCTCGGAGTCATGATGTCTTCTACCGTCGCAGATTCAAAATCCAAAATACCCGTCAACATCTTCTGATATCGCTCAGGCATTAAATCTTCTGCTTCGGCAATAATGCTTTTAAGTTCTTCTTGATTTAATGATTCATTAGGACTCTTTTTTACATCCACTCGCACAAGGCGCAGCAAGAGCCTAACGAACCCATTTATGAATAACGTAATAGGGTAAAAAAGTGTCAATAGCGGGGTATAAATCCATGCCGCCAAAAACGCCAACCATTCCGGCTTAGTCGCACCATAGCCTTTGGGTGTGAGCTCGGAAAAAACCACCATCAAAAAGGTCAACACAGCCATAGCCGCCGCTATAAAAGCCTCATCGTGACTATAAAGCTTAACAACAATCATAGTAGCTAAGGCTGCACAGAGATTTTTAAGAAAACTATTAGCTAACAGAATAAAGCTTAAGAAGCGATCTGATTTTTGGAGTAAGTTCTGTGCTTTGATTGCTCCTCTATGATTTAGCTTAACTAAATTTCTTAATCGATAACGATTAATGGACATTAAAGAGGTTTCTGATCCAGTTAAAAAACCTGAAAAAAGTAGCATAAAGACAAGTATGCCGAATAACATACTCAAGGGAATATCGTTCAAAAAAGGTACTCTACGGTTATTAAGACCGCTCTAGTTTCTATGATGGTAGATTTTTGTCAAGTGAAAAGTAATACAGCGGCTAACAAGACCTGCTTAGGCGACACACCAAAAAGCGATTAAAACCTTAAGAGACTTTGCGTTAAAGTCACAAAGCCTCTTAACTTTAGGAAGAGCTCTTAAACCAATTTCTCCTTTAAGAAATCAATCAACTCAACCAAAGGAATTTCCTCATTGCCTTCTGCTGTTCTACCTTTATATTCTATGGTGCCCGCATCTAGACCACGATCACCTAAAATAACACAATGTGGGATACCGATTAATTCCATATCCGAAAACATAAATCCGGCACGAACTTTTCTATCATCAAATAACACTTCAAAGCCCGCGGCTTGTAAATCTAGGTAAAGCTGTTCAGCTGCTATTTTTAAACGCTCTGATTTATGCATGTTCATTGGACATAAAGCGACTTGGAAAGGCGCTAAGTTAGTTGGCCAAATAATCCCTTTCTCATCATGATTTTGCTCAATGGCCGCGGCAACCACACGCGAGATACCAATACCATAACAGCCCATCAACATTATTTGGTTTTTACCCCCTTCGTTAATGACACCCGCCTTCATCGCTTCACTATATTTAGTGCCTAACTGGAAAATATGTCCTACTTCAATGCCTCGTGCCAAGGTAATTTCACCTTTACCATCGGGACTTGCATCCCCTTCTACAACCGTACGAATATCAGCAACTGTTTCTGGTAACGCTAAATCTCTCTTCCAATTTACCCCTACAAAATGTTGACCATCAACATTTGCACCGCAAGCAAAGTCAGCCATAACGATCACACTACGATCCGCAATAACCGGAATACTTAATCCGATAGGACCAATAGAACCAGGCTTACACTCTGCAACGGCTATTACTTCTGCTTCGCTAGCAAACTCTAAAGGCGATGCTACACCCTCTAACTTTTCTACTTTAATCGGATTTAGTTCATGATCACCACGGAGCAATAAAGCAACGACTCCACCCTCTTCACCTTTTACTAATAATGTTTTTAAACACTGCGTAGCCGGTATCGCCAAAAATTGACTGACTTCTTCAATACTGTGTAGATTAGGCGTATCCACTATTTGCTTAACAAGCGTCCCTTCAGGACGAACACCTACCGGCATGACTGCTTCAGCTTTTTCAACATTAGCAGCATAATCACTCTCTGTTGAGAAAGCTATGGCATCTTCACCTGAATCGGCTAAAACATGAAACTCATGAGAAACCGCCCCCCCGATTGAACCGGAGTCTGCGATCACTGCACGAAACTTTAAGCCAAATTGATTAAAAATATTCGTATAAGCCTTGTACATAACATCATAAGTTTCTTGTAAAGATTCTTGATCTAAGTGAAACGAATAAGCATCTTTCATTACAAACTCACGCGAGCGCATCACGCCAAAACGGGGACGAATTTCATCACGGAATTTAGTTTGGATTTGATAATAGGTGATCGGTAATTGTTTGTAACTTTTGAGTTCATTACGCGCTAGATCAGTAATAATTTCTTCATGGGTGGGGCCTAAACAAAAATCACGCTCATGACGATCTTTCATACGCGCCAATTCTGGACCGTATTGTTCCCAACGCCCCGTTTCTTGCCAAAGCTCTGCAGGTTGCAATGCGGGCATCAATACCTCTAAAGCACCGGCTTTTTCCATTTCTGCGCGGGTAATTTTTTCTACCTTACGCATCACTCTTAAGCCTAAAGGTAACCAACTATAAAGACCGGCTGCTAATTTACGAATGAGACCTGCACGAATCATCAATTGATGACTGGCTATCTCAGCATCTGCTGGAGTTTCTTTTACAGTATTAAGAGGGAATTGTGTCGTACGCATGATTATGTTATTGAGATAATAAGAATAAATTGTCTATTTTACAGATTTTTAACGCGTTCCAAAATCATAGCGCGTGATTAATCAGTTTAATATCACTGTAAATGAGTCAACTATTTCAGTTTTTTTAAGGATTTAGTGGTTTATAGGGGCTTATTGTTACTAAAACGGGTGTATTGACGCCAATGATTTGTATATACTATGTACCGTTAACAAGACATTGAGACTGTCTTGACACTCGCCATGCCTAACTCGTCCAAAAAGGATCATACATGAAGAATAGCTTTATTTCAGAAATCACAGGACAAAATGATATTGATCCAACAGAGACTAAAGAATGGATTGAAGCGCTACAAGCCGTATTAGAACAAGACGGTAGCGAACGGGCTCACTTTCTGATTGAACAGCTCGTCGCAGCCACAAGACATTCAGGCTTCGACATCCCCTTTAGCGCCAACACCGCTTATTTAAATACCATCCCCGTTTCTCAACAAGCTCAATTCCCCGGTGACCCTACTATCGAACAAAGAATTCGTTCTTATGTACGCTGGAATGCCATGATGATGGTTTTAAGAGCAAACAAACACACTAATGTAGGCGGCCATATTGCCAGCTTTGCTTCTGCAGCTACTTTATATGATGTGGGTTATAACCATTTTTGGCATGCCCCGTCTGAAAATCACGACGGTGATTTAATTTTCTCTCAAGGCCATTTAACGCCCGGTGATTATGCTAGAGCCTTCTTATTAGGCCGACTATCACAAGAACAAATGGACAGTTTCCGCCAAGAAGTAGATGGCAACGGCTTATCATCTTACCCGCATCCTTGGTTAATGCCCGACTTTTGGCAGTTCCCAACCGTATCGATGGGTTTAGGTCCTATCATGGCCATTTACCAAGCTCGATTTATGCGTTACTTGCAAGATCGTGGCTTTGCAGATACTTCAAAACGTAAAGTTTGGAGCTTCTTAGGTGACGGTGAAACGGATGAGCCTGAATCATTAGGCGCGATTGGCATGGCTGGTCGTGAGAAATTAGACAACCTCGTTTTCGTTATCAACTGTAACTTGCAACGTTTAGATGGACCGGTACGTGGTAACGCAAAAATCATTCAAGAATTGGAAAGCGAATTCCGTGGCGCGGGCTGGAATGTTATCAAACTCATTTGGGGGCAACGTTGGGACGCTTTACTAGCACGTGATACTCAAGGCTTATTAGCTGCACGTATGATGGCTTGTGTGGATGGTGACTTCCAAACCTTTAAAGCAAAAGATGGTGCTTACGTTCGTGAACACTTCTTTAATACGCCAGAATTAAAAGCCATGGTCGCTGACTGGTCTGACCGTGATATTTGGGAACTCAATCGTGGTGGTCATGACCCCGCGAAAACTTATGCTGCTTTCCATGCAGCGGTCAACCATAAAGGTCAACCGACTGTTATTTTGGCCAAAACCATTAAAGGTTATGGCATGGGCGCTTCGGGTGAAGCGCAAAACATTTCCCATCAACAAAAGAAAATGAGTGAAATCTCACTCACCCACTTCCGTGATCGTTATGAATTACCGGTCACTGATGAAGAAATGCAAAAACTACCGTATTTAACCTTCCCAGAAGGATCAAAAGAATTAGCGTACATGCAACAAAGGCGTGCTGATTTGGGCGGTCCATTACCCTCAAGACGTGCAAAATCTTACGCACTTGACGTTCCTGTGTTAAGTGACTTCAAAGCCTTATTAGAAGCCAGCGGTGAAGGCCGTGAAATTTCGACAACGATGGCTTTTGTACGCTTATTAAACATTCTGGTTAAAGATAAAAACATTGGCAAACGTATCGTCCCTATCGTTCCAGATGAATCAAGAACGTTTGGTATGGAAGGCATGTTCAGACAGTTGGGTATCTGGTCTCAAGTGGGTCAGTTATATACCCCACAAGATGCTGATCAGTTAATGTTTTATAAAGAAGATAAACACGGTCAAGTATTACAAGAAGGTATTAACGAAGCGGGCGGCTTATGTGATTGGATTGCGGCAGGTACTGCTTATTCAACCCATAACGTACCGATGATTCCTTTCTTCATCTACTACTCTATGTTTGGTTTCCAACGCGTAGGTGATTTAATCTGGGCCGCAGCTGATCAACGTACACGTGGTTTCTTAATGGGAGGTACAGCCGGTAGAACTACGCTAAATGGAGAAGGTTTACAACATGAAGATGGCCACAGCCACTTAATGTCGGCAACAGTACCTAACTGTATTTCTTACGATCCGACTTACGCTTACGAATTAGCGGTCATCATTCAAGATGGTTTACGTCGTATGTATGTTGAACAAGAAGACGTGTTCTACTACATCACAGTTATGAACGAAAACTACAGCCACCCTGCTATGCCAAAAGGTATTGAATTAGACATCCTAAAAGGGATGTATAAATTTCGTGACGGCGAGAAGAGTAAAGCCCCTCGCGTACAACTTTTAGGCTCAGGTACTATTTTTCGTGAAGTTGAATTTGCTGCAGAATTGCTTAAAAACGATTGGGGCGTTGAAGCAGACTTATGGAGCTGCCCAAGCTTTACTGAGTTAGCCCGTGACGGCCAATCGTGTGAACGCTGGAATCGCTTACACCCCACTGAACCTGCAAAACAATCACACGTCGCTAGTTGTTTAGATACCGCATTAGGTCCTGTTATTGCTTCAACAGATTACACACGTGCATTTGCAGAACAAATTCGAGCTTATGTTAAAGCACCGTATGTTGTTTTGGGTACAGATGGTTTTGGTCGTTCTGATACCCGTGAAAACTTAAGGCGCTTCTTCGAAGTTGATCGTTACCAAGTTACCATTGCAGCACTGAAGAGCTTAGCTGATTTAGGCCAATTTGATGCTAACAAGGTTGATGTTGCTATCGCTAAATACGGTATTGCAACTGAAATTAAAGCACCTTGGCTAATTTAACAAAAGGAAAGTTTATATGACTCAGTTATGTGAGATTAGAGTTCCCGATGTCGGCAACGTTGCTGAAATCGATGTAGTAGAAGTATTAATTAAAGTCGGCGATACGGTTGAAATAGAGCAAACAGTAGCGACACTAGAGACTGATAAAGCCAGCATGGATTTACCGTCTAGCGCTAACGGGAGCGTCCAAGAAGTTTTTATTAAGCCCGGCGATAAAGTATCAGAAGGCACTTTAATCGCAACGGTATTAGTCAGTGATGCAGGCAGCGCACTCACAACAGCAACCCCCGTTGCTGCTGAAGCGCCGAAAGCCGAGCCTGTCGTTGAAAAAGCACCCCAACCCGTTGTAAGTGCACCTGCTCCATCAGCTTCAGTCCCTGTATCTGCACCCGCTGTCATTATAGAAACAAGTACGACAGGTAAAGCACACGCTTCACCGGCTACCCGTTTATTTGCGCGTGAACTTGGCGTTGATGTCAGTAAAATTACTTTAGGAACAGGACGCAAAGGTCGTATCTTAAAAGATGACGTTAAAACCTATGTTAAAAAAGCCCTCACTGAAGGCGTTGCAGGTACAGGTGCAGGTATTCCTAGTATACCGGCCGTTGACTTCTCACCTTTTGGTGAAACTGAACTATTAAAACTCAGTAAGATTAAACGCTTAACAGGGCAAAACTTAAGCCGTGTTTGGTTAAACTTACCCCTCGTTACTTATCATGAAGAAGCTGACATTACCGAAATGGAAGCGTTCCGTAACAGCTTAAATGCAGAAAAGGTAAAAGGTGATGCCAAAATTACTGGCTTGATCTTTATCGTAAAAGCTTTGGTTGCCGCTATGCAGCAATTCCCTAACTTTAATGCCTCTTTATCACCTGACGGTGAAAGTCTGATTCTAAAGAAATACTACAACATAGGCATTGCAGTTGATACGCCCAATGGCTTAGTTGTACCGGTACTGCGTAATGTAAACACCAAAAGCATCAATGAACTGACGCTTGAACTCGCAGAGAAAAGTGAAAAAGCCCGCTTAGGTAAATTAATGCCTGCAGATATGCAAGGTGGCTGTATGACTATCTCAAGTTTGGGCGGTATTGGTGGCACTGCGTTTACCCCGATTGTTAATGCACCTGAAGTTGCTATATTGGGCGTGACTCGCGCCAAAATGCAACCTGTTTGGAACGGCAAAGAATTTATCCCGCGTTTAATGTTGCCCTTAGACTTAACCTATGATCACCGTGTTATTGATGGTGCGGAAGGTGCAAGATTTATGGCGATGGTTAAACAATATCTAGGTGATATTCGCCGTCTGTTATTGTAAGCAAAGGACCCAATACGATGAATGATACCGTTTTAAATGCAGAAGTATTAGTTCTGGGCGGTGGCCCAGGTGGTTACAGCGCGGCTTTTCGAGCAGCTGATTTAGGTAAACAAGTGACTATTGTTGAACGCTACTCTGTTTTAGGTGGTGTTTGTCTTAACGTCGGCTGTATTCCTTCAAAAGCGTTATTACATGCTGCACAAATCATCCATGAAGTCGATGAATTTGAAGAGCACGGTGTCACTTACGGCAAACCCAGCATTGATATCAATAAAATCAGAGCGTGGAAAGAAAGCATCAGCAAATCCCTAAATACAGGTTTAGCTGGACTTGCTAAACAAAGAAACGTGACGGTGGTGCAAGGTTTAGGTAAATTTACCTCAGCCAATACCGTTGAAGTAGAAACACCCGAAGGTAATAAAACCATTCGTTTTGATCAAGCGATTATTGCGGCAGGCTCACGTCCCACTAAAATTCCTGTTTTCCCTCATGACGACCCACGCTTATGGGATTCTACTGATGCTTTACAGCTTGCAGAAATTCCTAAAAAATTGCTCATTGTCGGCGGTGGCATTATTGGTCTAGAAATGGCAACGGTTTACCATGCCATGGGCTCTGAAATCAGTGTAGTGGAATTGATGGATCAAATCATTCCGGGCTGTGACAAAGACTTAGTGACACCACTTTCTAGACGCATTAAAAAACAATACAAAAACATTTGGTTAGAAACGAAAGTCACCGCCATTGAAGCGCAAACTGAAGGCCTTAAAGTGTCTTTTGAAGGTGCTGGCGCACCTGAATCTGAACTATTTGACGCCGTATTAGTAGCCGTAGGTCGTAGACCTAATGGCTTATTAATTGGTGCAGAACTAGCGGGCATCACTGTTAATGAGCAAGGCTTTATTCCTGTTGATAAACAACAACGCACTAACGTTAGCCATATCTTTGCTATTGGCGATATCGTTGGCAACCCCATGTTGGCTCATAAAGCGGTGCATGAAGGTAAAGTAGCGGCAGAGGTCATTGCTGGACATAAAGCCCATTTTGATGCTTTAACTATTCCTTCAGTCGCTTATACTGACCCAGAAATCAGTTGGATGGGCCTTACTGAAAATCAAGCTAAACAACAAGGCATTGAATACGATAAAGCCGTATTCCCTTGGGCGGCCAGTGGTCGATCTTTATGTGTAGGCCGTAAAGAGGGTTTAACTAAAATCATCTGTGAAAAAGAAACCGGTAGAATTTTGGGCGCAGGCATGACAGGTACAAATGCGGGTGAATTAATTTCTGAAGCGGTATTAGCTTTAGAAATGGGCGCAGATGCAGAAGACATCAGCTTAACGATACATCCTCACCCCACTTTAGCGGAAACTTTTGGCTTCGCAGCTGAAATGATTACTGGCACCATTACTGATTTATACATTAAAAAGTAATCAGTCATAAAACCAAGGTACGTTATTGCGTACCTTGGTTATCTTCGTTGCTTCATCACTAGAGCAAACAGTTCTGACTCAATAAAACTCTTCAACCAGTTGTTCACAGCCTGAAACGGAGAGTGTTGCCACCATTCCCTATCCACGCTCGCAAACTGCCGTATAAACGGAAAAATAGCCACATCCGCTATTGATGCTTGCTGACCACATACATACCGATTACGCGTTAAACGTTCTTCCAATACTAATAAGAACTCACCAGCCTGGTCACGATAATAAACTTGTGTAAATTCCGGATAACGATCTGCATATTTATAGCGATCCAAATAGTATTTAAATTCACCATCATTCCACTTTATCAAATTTTCTACTTCATCAGTAGCGTTTAACCAATGCTCTGGATCGGCTTGTGCTAAAGCCCAGTTCATAATCACTAAACTTTCCTCAAGTACATCACCATTAATTAATTGCAAAACAGGGACAGTACCCTTAGGTGATATTGCTAACAAATGCGCTGGTTTATTTTTTAAATCTACCTCCCGAACTTCTACAGCAATGCCCGCAGAGAAAACAGCCATTCTCGCTCTAATGGCATAAGGACAACGCCTAAAACTATAAAGGATTGGAAGATTACTGTTCATATCAAAAAACCTAAACTCAACTAAACAAACACAAAAAAGCCCCGACTATTTAACAATAGTCGGGGCTTTTTCAAAAGTAGAATTAAAGCCGGCAGAATAAATCCGCGAGCTTTAAAAAAACATGATTACATCATGCCGCCCATTCCACCCATACCGCCCATGCCGCCCATATCAGGCATGCCGCCGTGACCTTTGTCGTCACTTGGTGCATCAGCAATCATTACTTCAGTTGTCAACATCAAGCCAGCAACAGACGCCGCATTTTGTAATGCAGTGCGTGTTACTTTAGCGGGATCAAGAATACCCATTTCAATCATATCGCCATAAAGGCCAGTCGCTGCGTTGTAACCGTAGCTGCCAGTCCCTTTTTGTACTTCGTTAAATACCACTGAAGGCTCGTCACCTGCGTTAGAAACGATTTGACGTAAGGGTTCTTCCATCGCACGACGTAAGATGTTAACACCGACAGTTTGATCGTGATTAGCACCTTCCAAACCTGCTAATGCAGATAATGCACGAACTAAAGCAGTACCACCACCGGCTACTACGCCTTCTTCAACCGCTGCACGCGTTGAATGTAAAGCATCTTCAACGCGCGCTTTCTTTTCTTTCATTTCGATTTCAGTTGCAGCACCCACTTTAATGACAGCAACACCGCCCGCTAATTTAGCTAAACGTTCTTGTAATTTTTCTTTATCGTAATCAGAAGTCGCTTCATCCGCTTGAGCACGAATTTGCGCTACACGACCTTTGATTTGATCTTCAGAACCTGCACCATCAATGATAGTTGTGTTTTCTTTAGTGATTTGTACACGCTTAGCAGTACCTAATTGCGCTAATTCTGCTTTTTCTAGGCTTAGGCCTACTTCTTCAGAAATAACCACACCACCCGTCAATACAGCGATATCTTCTAACATCGCTTTACGACGATCGCCAAAACCAGGAGCCTTAACAGCCGCTACTTTTACGATGCCACGAATAGTATTAACTACTAAAGTAGCTAAGGCTTCACCTTCAACATCTTCAGCAATAATTAATAATGGACGACCTGATTTTGCTACACCTTCTAAGATCGGTAACAAATCACGAATGTTTGAGATTTTCTTTTCGAAAATCAAGATGAATGGATCATCTAATTCAACACTCATGTTTTCTTGTTTATTGATGAAGTAAGGAGACAAATAGCCACGGTCGAATTGCATACCTTCAACTACGTCTAATTGGTTATCCAAGCCTGAACCTTCTTCAACCGTGATAACGCCTTCTTTACCTACTTTTTCCATTGCTTCTGCAATGATTTGACCGACTGACTCATCAGAGTTTGCAGAGATAGTCCCTACTTGAGCAATCGCTTTGTTATCAGTACAAGGTGTTGCAGAAGCTACGATAGCGGCAACTGCTTTTGTAACTGCTAAATCAATACCGCGTTTTAAATCCATTGGATTCATACCCGCAGCAACGGCTTTTAAACCTTCATTAACGATAGATTGAGCTAATACAGTGGCAGTTGTAGTACCGTCACCGGCCACATCAGAAGTGTGAGAAGCCACTTCTTTAACCATTTGTGCGCCCATATTTTCGAATTTATCTTTTAATTCGATTTCTTTCGCAACAGATACACCGTCCTTAGTGATAGTTGGAGCGCCGAAGCTTTTATCCAAAATTGCGTTACGGCCTTTAGGGCCTAAAGTTACTTTTACTGCGTTTGCTAAAATGTTAACACCACGCGCCATACGGACACGCGCGTCATCACCAAATAATACGTCTTTTGCTGCCATTTTTATGTCTACCTTTGTGTAATATTAAGTTGGGAGAGTTTTTGAATTAAGCTAAAACGCCTAAGATATCTTCTTCACGCATAACGATTAAGTCTTCACCATCTACTTTCACTTCGTTACCTGCGTATTTACCAAATAATACGGTGTCGCCTACTTTAACTTCTAAAGTACGCACAGTACCATTATCAAGTTGTTTACCATTACCCACGGCAATCACTTTACCTTGGCTAGGCTTTTCTGCAGCTGAACCGGGTAATACGATACCACCTGGCGTTGTTGTTTCTTCTTCAAAACGTTTAACGATGACTCTATCGTGTAACGGACGTATACTCATTTATAGCTCCTTAGATTAAAATAACAAAAATTATTTATTAGCACTCACCTGTAATGAGTGCTAATGATAATGAACTTTTGCACACTGTCAAGTTCTTTGGCATTATCTCTACTCTCATTAGCTCAATAACACGACACATGAACGACAACCAACTGCTGCGCTATAGCCGACAAATCATGCTGCCTCAATGCGATATTGAGGGCCAACAAAAACTGCTATCAGCGCATGTTTTAATTGTTGGTGCCGGAGGCCTAGGCTCACCGGCCGCCATGTATCTGGCTGCGGCGGGTATAGGCCGCATCACTATTTATGATAATGATGAAGTAGAACTATCCAATCTACAAAGACAGATTGCTCACAACACCCCCGATGTTGGGCTAGATAAAGTTTTTTCAACCCAACAGACATTGAAAAATTTAAATCCCGATGTGGAAGTTAAAGCTGTTAAAGAAAGATTAACGGGCGAGACATTAGAAGCAGAAGTGCTTGCAACGGATATCGTCTTAGATTGCAGTGATAATTTCTCAACTCGATTTGCGATCAATCAAGCCTGTGTTAAATATCAAACACCCTTAGTCTCGGGTGCAGCGATTCGCTTTGAAGGCCAAATATCGGTATTTACACCCGGCAAAAACAACAGTCCTTGTTATAACTGTCTCTACAGCAGTGACGGAGAAGAATTACAAACCTGCTCCACCAATGGAGTTATTGCACCGATTACAGGCATCATTGGCAGTATTCAGGCTTTAGAAGCGATCAAGCTGATTATCTCAGCTGGCGAGCCGTTAACCGGTAGATTGTTATTATTAGATGGCTTAACAATGGAATGGCGCACGATGAAATTAAAAAAGAATATCACCTGCCCTACGTGCGGCGGTTTATAAGTCAGAAAATCCGTCGATTAGCTGACTTATAAACGCTAGAATTTCATTATTTTTTAGCTAACTTAGTCTTAACATAATGAATCGCCGTTTCAGCTAAATCATTCACTAACGAAGGGCTATCGCCATGCACTTCTGTTTCACCAAAAGGTTTAGTATTTTTACTGGTATATTTATAAATAAAATAGCCTAATGGTGCAAATACTGCCGTGGCAATAACCACCATGACTATCAATAAAACAATCACTCCACCCATCATTCCTCCTCAAAGATATTACGTGTACATTATTATTTTTAAAAGAGTTTGAATAATACTCTTTTTTAGCCTAGAAAAACATCCCTCTTAATCGAAGTCAACAGTTGCTTAAACAAAAAGATCATCGTATACTTTTAAGTGGCTTACTTGATCAAGCTAGACAACATTCTAATAATACCGGAGGTTTTACAATGAAATGGGAAACACCAAGCTACACTGATTTACGTTTTGGTTTCGAAGTAACAATGTACATCTACAACCGTTAATCAAATCTTCCTAACGCTTCGTTAGGATTTTTGTGGGTAGAAAGAAAAGGGGTTCATTATGAATCCCTTTTTTTTGCCTGAAATTCGTAATTACCGTATCATTCGGGCTTTCTTTTAAGGCTTACACTATGAAAATTAGAGTTCTTGGTTCTGGCGCAGGCGGCGGTTTTCCACAATGGAACTGCAATTGCCATAATTGCCACCGTATTCGTCATCAACAAATGACCGGAACCGCCCGTACGCAATCATCCATTGCCGTCAGTACGGACAATAAAAACTGGCTATTGTTTAACACGTCCCCTGATATTAGAGCGCAATTGGAAGCTTTTCCAGCGATTCAGCCGAAAGAAGGCATCAGAGATACGGGCATTAAAGCGGTACTCTTAATAGACAGCCAGATTGATCACACCACCGGCATGCTAATGCTCCGTGAAGGCAAACCACTTAATGTTTACTGCACTGAGATGGTTAAACAAGATTTAACCACCGGTTTTCCATTATTCACTATGTTGTCACACTATTGCACCGTCAATCATCACCCTATTCCGGTCGATGGCAGTAGTTTTACCATTCCGGGCATTGAAGATTTACGCATTTATAGTCAAGCTTTAAAAAGCAAGGCGCCACCGTATTCACCACATCGCCATGACCCGCATGAAGGTGATAATGTAGGCGTCATCATTGAACAAATTTCTACCGGTAAAAAAGTATTTTATTCACCCGGCCTAGGTGAGATAGAACCGCATGTGATGGATGCCATGCAAGCCGTGGATTGTTTATTAGTGGACGGTACTTTCTGGACAGATGATGAAATGTGTACCCAAGGCATCAGCCAGAAAAAAGCCCGCGAAATTGGGCATTTGCCGCAATCAGGCGAAGGCGGCATGATAGAAATACTGAATGGCGTTAGTAAAGCGCGCAAGATATTGATCCATATCAATAACACTAACCCTATTTTAGATGATGATTCCGCGCAGCGTAAAACCCTAGATGCCGTAGGCATCGAAGTGGCTTACGACGGCATGGAAATCGACTTATAGTCATAAACTAAACACACACCTTGGATACCCCATGAGCACTAACGATACTACCGCATGGACCAGAACAGAATTTGAAGCCGCCCTCAGAGGCATGGAGCGGTATTACCACATTCATCATCCGTACCACACCCTGATGAATGAAGGTAAACTCACCAAAGCCCAATTACAGGGCTGGGTAGCTAACCGCTTCTATTATCAAGTGTGCATTCCTATCAAAGATGCCAACATCTTAGCGAACTGCCCCGATCGTGAAACACGTGCTAAATGGATACAACGTATCTTAGATCATGATGGTCATCCAGGTGATCCAGGTGGGATTGAAGCATGGATTCAATTGGGTATTGCGGTGGGTTTAACCCGTGAAGACATCACGTCTTTAAAACACGTTTTACCCGGCGTTCGTTTTGCAGTGGATGCTTACGTTAACTTTGCCCGCCGCGCAGAATGGCATGAAGCAGCCAGCTCATCTCTCACTGAACTATTTGCCCCTAAGATCCATCAACAACGCTTGGATAATTGGCCAGAACATTATCCTTGGGTGGATATCGAAGGTTATAACTACTTCCGCAAACGCTTAACTGAAGCACGTCGAGATGTTGAACACGGTTTAGAGATCACCTTAGATTGGTATAAAACCCGCGAACAACAAAACCGCATGGTCGACATTTTAAAGTTCAAACTCGATGTATTGTGGAGCATGGCTGATGCAATGTATATGGCGTATATCAATGAGATGCCACCTTACTTTAACACCGAGCAATAAGCACTTTTATCACTATAAAGACCGTATTAATAATGAGTATAAATCCAGATTTACCCATTCAATTTTCCCGAACACATCGTTTACAATGGGAAGAAGCCCAACAAAAGAATGTTATTCTTTATCCAGAAGGCATGGTGGAGCTTAATCAAAGCTCAGCTGAGATTCTAAAACTTTGTGACGGAACACGTACGCTTGCCCAAATCGTCAGTGATTTAGAAGCCGCTTTCAGCACCTCTGGACTCACTAACGATATCACCGCTTTTTTAGAGGTCGCACTACAAAATGGCTGGATTAACCAAAACTAAACCTACGCCACCGCGTTGGTTATTAGCAGAACTTACGTATGCCTGCCCATTGCAATGTCCGTATTGCTCTAATCCCTTGGATTACACCAAGTATCAAAATGAATTAGACACAGAAGATTGGAAACGCGTCCTCACTCAAGCGCGCAAAATGGGTGCTGTACAGCTCGGCTTCTCGGGTGGCGAACCTTTAACCCGCCAAGATCTACCTGAACTGGTTAAACACGCCCGAGAACTGGGTTATTATTCTAATTTAATCACGTCGGGCTATGGCTTAACGGAAGAGAAAATCATCGCCTTAAAAGCAGCGGGACTGGATCATATTCAAGTCAGCATTCAAGCCAGTAGCCAAGAGTTAAATGACCATATTGCCGGCACTGCGTCTTTTAATCATAAGAAAGAAGTCGCGCATCTGGTTAAAAAACATGGCTATCCGATGGTGTTATGCGTGGTGATCCATCGCGAGAATATCCACCAAATGCCAGAGATATTAGCGATGGCAGAAGAATTGGGGGCGGATTATTTAGAACTGGCCAATACGCAATATTATGGCTGGGCACACACCAACCGCGATCAATTATTACCGACTAAAGCACAGTTTGAGAAAGCCGAGATCATTGCGCAAGCCTTTAAGGAACAAGTCGCCGGTAAAATGAAGATCTATTACGTTGTACCCGATTTTTACGAAGACAGACCTAAAGCTTGCATGAACGGCTGGGGCACTACCTTTTTAACGATCGCACCCGATGGCGTAGCCTTACCCTGCCACTCAGCACGAGAACTCCCGGGATTAGATTGCCCAAGTGTAAAAGACTACAGCGTTGAAGAAATCTGGAATGAATCCAAAGCCTTTAACTACTTTAGAGGCACGGAATGGATGAAAGAACCTTGCCGTAGTTGTGATGAGAAAGATAAAGACTTTGGTGGCTGCCATTGCCAAGCCTACTTATTAACCGGCGACATGCATAACACCGACCCAGTCTGTAGCAAATCACCGCATCATGGTGTCATACAAGAAGCGATAGATTCAGCCGCCACTAGTGCTTTGGCTGAGAACGAGAAACCCTTGATCTTTAGAAACAGCAAGAACTCTAAGTTATTATCTTAACCTTACAAGCCTTCCCAAGGCGTGTACAAACCTTCGACATTAACGCCGAACATATCCAAAACACGACCAACCGTTTCATTAACCATCGCCGTTAAAGAATCAGTTTTACTGTAAAAAGCCGGCATGGGTGGAAACATAATGCCACCCATTTCGGTCACAATGCCCATATTTCGGATATGCACCAGATTTAACGGTGTTTCTCTCGGCATAATCACTAAACGGCGGCGCTCTTTTAAGACTACATCCGCACCGCGTGAGATTAAGTTATCACCAAAACCATGCGCTACGGCAGACAGCGTCTTCATAGAACAGGGGGCGATAATCATGCCTTCTGTCTTAAAGCCACCGCTCGAAATACTGGCCGCAATATCATCAATACCGTGCGTCACATCCGCTAACTTAAACAGCTCTGCCCGCTTCATATCCATTTCGTGTTTTAAATTAACCACGCCCGCATCAGAAATCACTAAATGCGTTTCCCACTCGGGTTGTTCTTTTAAAACCTGCAACATCCTTACGCCATAAACAGCCCCTGTTGCGCCGGTCATCGCTATAATTAAGCGTTTTTTCTGTGTCATTGTTTTATCGTGTTAATTAAGTAAGCGTTCTGCAAACTGGTCCGTTGCCGCTACTAAGGCGTCGATCATGTCTTCGCCTTGGGCAATATGTCCCGCATGCGGCAATATAACATATTCTGCTTTCGGCAAGGCCTCATGTAAACGCTGCCCGGCTTCTATCGGACAGGTTAAATCCTGCCGACCATGAATAATAATAGTGGGTATATCCGTTAACAGTGCACAGTTATCTAAAATCTGATTGTCCTGTATAAAATAGGTATTCAGGGCGTAATGCAATTCCATAGCCACTTGCTTTACCATTTTCTCCGTGATGTGTTCATCATGAGGAGCCTCTTGATAAGCATGACCCAACGCAACTTGCCCGCCCCATGCCATCCATTCTTTAGCGACTCGGCGTTTAGCCACCTCATCTTTACCCGTTAATGCCGCCCATAAACTGATGACGATATTATCCGGATCGATTTGTGGCGCACTGCCTACCAAGTGCTGATAACGCTCTGGATAGATTCTATTAGCACCGTCTTTAGCAAACCATTCTAAATCAGTTTGTCTGGCTAAAAAGACAGCGCGAATAATCATAGCCGAGACTTTTTCGGGATGTTGTTGCGCATACAGTAAAGCCAATGCCCCACCCCAAGATCCCCCAAATACTAGCCATTGTTCTATTTTCAATTGCTGACGAATGCGCTCCATATCATCAATCAAATCTTGCGTCGTATTATCGGCTAATTCGCCAAAAGGCAGGGACTGACCGCACCCGCGTTGATCAAACAAAATAATCTGATATTTTTCGGGATTAAAAAAACCACGATGATGCGGTTTAGTACCCGAACACGGCCCACCGTGCAAAAAGATCACCGATATGCCGTCTGGATTACCACTCACTTCGACATAAACGGAGTGCTGACTATCAGTTTCAAGAAAAAAAGTATGGTAGGGTGTGATGTCTGGGTAAAGGCTTTTCATGGTAGGCGTCGTCATAAATCAATAGGGCTATGAATAGACAGCTCATATAAAGCAGTCTATTTGCAGCAGTGTCTTCGAGTATCATAAAACCGAGGCATCAAGGCTGTAAAGCGCCAATTCATTGATCACCCCGCATCCCGCTTTTAAGAATAGCTAGATGAGCCTCTAAAATTGCGCCCTACCACGTGGGAATTGTGAGGTAACGCAAGAAAAAATCGCAGGTGATCTTGGCTTTTGTGACCTCCCAAAAACCAAAAGACACCTTGATTTATCGAGACTCTGCTATAAAAATTGATCTGTGTGATATCGCATAGCATTAATGACCATGCCACTTTTAGAGGTGGTACCTCACAATTCCCACGTGTTAGGTAACAATTATGGAGTGTTATCTGACTTTTTGCCTGTGATAGGGCGATTTTTGGGGGTGTTTGGGCGCTTTTTCAGTCAATGAGAACGTTTAATCATGAAGCAATTAACCAAACCTATTCATCACCCTGCATTTATTATACACTTAAGAAATAAAAAGCATAAAAAAAGGGCGAGAATGGCTTCTCGCCCTTTTTGTTGGGTAACGATTTAAGCAGAATGCTTAGAAACCAATACCTAAATAACCACCAGCAGTTAAACCATTAGTGTTAACACCGTCAACAGATCTACCTGTTAAGTTATAACGTACGTCAGCACCCACTTTAATGGCTTTCCAGATGGCATATTCAGCACCTGTACCGAATTGCATACCTGGGTTTAATACCGTTACACCATTAGATGGTGGAGAAATAACATTCATAGTTAAACCAAAAGGAATTAACCAAGGTCTAAAATCACTACCTTTCATAAATTTAATTTTTGGAGACGCCGCTAAAGTAAACTGACTAACAGTTACTGTTCCAGCAGCTGGTTGCCCAACAGCAACAGAAGCAACAAGTAATGGTAATGGAGCAGCCCCTAGGTTTCTTTGACCAAAATTACGGTAGTCAAACATCAACTCTGCATCTACATCAGTTTTGTCCATTAATCCCCAAACGTTATCAGTCAAACCGAAGTCAAAACCTGCACCAAAATAGTAACCGTCTTGATTAGTTTTACCTTCACCTAATGCACCATCAGTCAAAATGTCATTTCTTTTTACGTCATTACGTGCAAAACCGCCACGGAAGAAGATTAAGTTATCGTCTTTGCCTTTATGGTGAGTTTCTGCATGCTTAGATTTAACGGTGTTCATCCAAGCGTCTAATTCTTGAACTTTTTGAGTATCAGCTGCCACAGCCGCTGCTACCGTTGCAGAAGGCGCAGCTGCATTCACTTGCGCTCTTAACGCAGAGATTTCGTCTTGCATTGCACGTAATTGTGCTTCTAATACTTCAGTTTTGCTTACAGCAACAGGAGCCGCTGCTTTTGCTTTTTTAGCTGAAGCTTGTGGTGCTGCTACTAAACCAGCCACTGCTAACGTCGCTATGACTGCTCCTACGTATTTTTTATTTTTATTAATCATGATTATCCCCTTATGGGTTGTTAATTTACAAACGATTTGTATAAATACAACAAATCACATCAAGCGGGCAAATAATACCAGCAAACGGATTAACCTACAAGTTTTAATAGTATTTTTTGCACCAAAGTAAATACTATACATATCAATAACTAACAACACATACCTTAAGAAACCTCACCGTTATTAATTGAGATTAACAAAAACTTGATCTAGATCAAATTTGCAACACTGTCTATATTATTGAAACTTATTAATTTTTATTATGAAACAATCATTCGGCACTCAAAATAAACAGCGAATCCCTTAAGCCCCTGACTCGCTGTATAATAGTGACTGATTATCCTTGCGTACTCTTTCATGATTAAAACTTCAGACTTTACCCTCATTGGCGGCGGCGTTATTGGCCTACTCACCGCCAGAGAACTCTTTAATGCAGGGGCCACTGTCACGGTTATTGAAAAAAGTCATTTAGGACAAGAGTCGTCTTGGGCAGGCGGCGGCATCTTGTTACCCCTGTATCCTTGGCGCCAATCGGATGCTATTACCCGCTTAACACTACAGAGCCTAAAGCTCTATCCGACTTTAGCCCGCCAATTAATAGCAGACACCCAAAAAGATCCCGAATGGACCCCGTGTGGTTTATTAATCACTAAAAACCCGGATATTGAAGCGGCCACCCACTGGTGTAATACTCATCAAATAGCTTATGAAACGCCTACTGCGGATTTATTTGATGGCTTAGTGACCGCACCGCTTAACCCGATCTATTTATCCACTATTGCTCAAGCCCGTAATCCACGCTTAGTAAAATCACTGACGCAAGACCTGATTAATAAAGGCATCAACATTATTGAAGAATGTGAACTGCTGGATGTAAGCATTCAAAACAACAGAATCTGCCATATTGCTACCAGCAAAGGCCACATGCCGGTGCAAAACCTGATGATGTCTGCTGGTGCATGGACAGGTAAACTATTTAAACGACTGTTTCCTGACATCATTAATCAGCGCCCCGAAGTGCAACCCGTCAAAGGTCAAATGTTGTTATTTGATGGTGCACCCCATACCTTAAAGACTATGGTATTAGACGGTGATCAGTATTTAATCCCTAGACGGGATGGAAAAATATTAGCGGGCAGCACGGTTGAGTATGATGATTTTAATAAAACCCCTACTTCAGCCGCTAAAGAAAAGCTCTCTGACTTTGCGTATCAATTGATGCCCGCACTTAAAGAAGCCCCGTTGCTACATCATTGGGCCGGCTTAAGACCGGGTACAGCAGAAGGTGTGCCTTATATTGATCAACATCCTGAGATCAGCAATTTAAGTATTAATGCCGGTCATTTTAGAAACGGGCTTATTATGGGGCCTGCTTCTGCACAATTGATGGTGGATCTGCTGTTAAAGCGCCCAACCCAGGTTGATCCGACGCCTTATAAAATAGTGTCACACTAAGCCCCTAATCCACTATCGTTAGATTTCTATATCCCACAGACAATTACTTAACGCTTATGAATATCTATCCCTTACTGCGCCCTTTATTATTCTCGCTAGATCCAGAATTAGCCCATGAGGTCACGCTTAAGTTGCTTAAGCTGTCTGATAGCAGCGGCCTTAGTGCGTTGCTTTATCCAACACTGCCTGAGAAACCCGTTGAAGTGATGGGTTTACACTTTAAAAACCCCGTGGGATTAGCGGCCGGTCTAGATAAGAACGGCGATTACATTAATGCTTTAGACGCCTTAGGGTTTGGTTTTATAGAAATAGGGACCGTCACCCCCAGACCCCAACCCGGCAATTCTAAACCGCGTTTATTTAGATTACCTGAGCACGAAGCGATTATTAACCGCATGGGGTTTAATAACACCGGTATTGATCATTTATTGGCACAAGCTCAGCACAGTGGCTACAGCGGCATTTTAGGTATTAATATCGGCAAGAATTTTGATACCCCGATTGAAGAGGCGACGGAAGATTACTTGATGGGGTTACGTAAAGCCTATACCTCTGCCAGCTACATCACTATTAATATCTCATCACCCAACACCAAGAATTTACGACAGTTACAACAAGGTGATGAAATTAGACGCTTGGTGGCTAATTTAAAAAATGAACAACTGAGCCTAGAACAAGAATACGGCTTTTATGTGCCACTAGCCATTAAGATTGCTCCCGATCTAACGGATGAAGAAATCAGCCATATCGCCAGCTTATTACTCGACTTTGAAATTGATGGCGTGATTGCGACGAATACGACTATTTCTAGAGAGGCTATTGCAGAGCATCCTTTAGCACAAGAAGCGGGTGGCCTAAGTGGCGCACCGGTTAAAACGGCATCAACACGCGTGGTAAAAGGCTTAGCGGCCGAACTACAAGATAAAGTGGCTATTATTGCGGCAGGCGGTATTTTAAGTGCGGAAGATGCACAAGAGAAATTAAACGCCGGGGCGAGTTTGGTGCAAGTCTACAGTGGCCTAATCTATAAAGGCCCGCAGTTAATTGCTGATATTGTAAGATCGCTTTAACTTAAATCCGCTTAACCGTTTGCTCTTCGACGGGCGCAGAGCGAACGGTTAAGATTGAACTTATTGCCCAGCTATTGACATGCGTTCAACTAAGATTGAACCGGTTCGGACATTACCGCGATAATCGACATCATTACCGACGGCAACGATGTTTCTGAGCATATCTTTTAGATTACCCGCGATGGTAATCTCTTCAACAGGGTATTGAATCTGACCCTTTTCTACCCAAAAACCTGCCGCACCACGAGAATAATCACCCGTTAAGATATTAACGCCTTGCCCCATTAATTCTGTGACCAACAAACCCGTATCCATTTGTTTTAATAGACCATCAAAGTCCAACACACCTGGATCAATCGTTAAGTTACGCACCCCGCCCGCATTACCGGTACTGTGTAAACCTAATTTACGCGCAGAATAAGTGCCTAAAACATAACTGCGCAAGATGCCGTCAGTGACTAAATCACGGGTATGTGTTGCTACGCCTTCACTATCATAAGCCGAGCTACCGGATGCACCGATCAAATGAGGTTGCTCATGAATATGGACAAATCCAGGGAATACTTGTGTATCTAAAGCATCTAATAAGAATGAAGACTTACGATATAAATTGCCGCCAGATATAGCGCCAATAAAAGAAGATAATAAACCTGAGGCAATCTCTGCACTATATAAAACAGGGCATTGGCGCGTTGAAAGACTACGTCCTTCTAATCGTCTTAACGTACGTTGCGCTGCTTTTTGTCCCACTTCAACAGCCGCTTCTAGATTATTAGCGTTTCTCGCAACGGTGTACCAATAATCGCGTTGCATACTTTCACCGCGTTGCGCTAACACAGAACAACTTAAAGAATGACGTGTAGACAACGATCCGTGCAAAAAGCCTAAGCTATTGCCTAAGACATGAATCCCTTGATGGGTATTTACCGACGCACCTTCTGAGTTGGTGATTTCAGCATCATAATGTCGCGCCGCATCTTCACATTCAATCGCTAACGCAATCGCCTCATCAGCCGTGATGGCCCAAGGATGGTTTACATCAAGATCAGGGAATGAAGTCGCTAATAATGCTTTTTCAGGTAAACCCGCATATTCATCTTCACTGGTATATCGCGCAATACTACAGGCTGCACTGACGGTTTCTTTAATGGATTCAACTGATAAATCAGTCGTACTGGCGGAGCCTTTACGTTGGCCGAAATAAACAGTAATGCCCAAACCTTGGCTACAGTGATGTTCAATCGTTTCCACATCCCCTAAACGCACCGATACTGACAAGCCATTTTCTTGACTTAAGCCTGCTTCAGCCGCCGTTGCGCCCTGCTGTTTGGCTTCATCTAATAAGTTTTGAACAATCTCTTTTAATCGATTTACTTCTTGCTGATTTTGCACAGTATTCTCTTTTTATAATTTTTAGATGTCTAGACAACTCATGTAGTTAATAGCGGGGGAGCCGTTAAATACTAGTACCACCCACAGTGATCCCATCAATCTTTATAGTCGGCTGACCCACACCAACCGGTACGCTTTGGCCTTCTTTACCGCAACTGCCGACACCGCTATCTAATTCAAGATCTGTACCTACCATTGACACCTTAGTGAGCACATCGGGACCATTACCAATCAAGGTTGCCCCTTTAACAGGTCTCGTAATTTTGCCATCTTCTATCAGATAAGCTTCACTGGCAGAGAATACAAACTTACCAGAAGTGATATCCACCTGCCCGCCCGCAAAGTTCTTAGCGTATAAGCCTTTCTTAACCGACTTAATGATTTCTTCTGGATTATGTTTACCCGCCAACATATAAGTATTAGTCATTCTAGGCATCGGTAAACTAGCGTAAGACTCACGGCGACCATTACCCGTGGATTTAACGCCCATTAATCGGGCGTTAAGCTTATCTTGCATGTAACCTTTTAAGATACCGTTTTCGATTAGCACGGTATTTTCAGTAGGTGTACCTTCATCATCGATACTTAAGGAACCACGCCGACCGGCAATAGTGCCGTCATCCACTACCGTACATAAGTCAGAGGCCACGCGTTCACCCACTCTACCACTGAATGCAGACGTGCCTTTACGATTAAAATCACCTTCTAAGCCATGACCAATCGCTTCATGTAACAAGATACCCGGCCAACCTGACCCCAGCACAACCGTCATATTCCCAGCAGGCGCTTCTTGAGCTTCTAAATTAACTAAAGCTTGACGCACGGCTTCACGGCCATATCCTAAGCCTCTATTGAGCTCAACAAAATAATTGTAATCACTGCGACCACCGCCACCCATGCTACCTTGTTCACGTCGGCCATTCTCAACCACGATCACGGATACATTCATGCGCACTAGTGGACGAATATCTGCCGCCAATGATCCATCTTGATTAGCGACTAAGATCGTCTCATGCACACCGTTTAAACTAATAATCACTTCTTCTATTCGATGATCCAGCTTACGTGTTTCTGTATCCACTTGGCGTAGCAAATCGATCTTTTGCTGTTCACCCAAAGACTTGAGTGGATTAGCAACGGGATAATATTGCACGGTATTCGCCGCATGAATCAATCCAATCTGTGCTTCTTGTCCTTGACGACCTATCGCTCTGACATTATTGGCGGCTTCTAACAATACAGGCAATTCGATGCGATCACTGTAAGCAAAACCGGTTTTCTCACCTGATACGGCTCTTACACCCGCACCTTGTTCGATACTATGGCTACCTTCTTTAATGATGCCGCCTTCCATGACCCACGATTCACTGTGGCTGGACTGAAAATAGATATCGGCAGCATCCACACTCGACGTTAATAGCCTAGCCATGATTTTTTCGATGTCCGCATCTTGAATACCCGCGGGCACCAAAATAGCCTGTTTTGCTAAGTTTAATATTTTCATTAGATCATTAATGGTTTGTAGCGATTTGGATCATGAGATAACTCACTCATCCTAGCTAAACTTTAATTAGAGTGCGCATGTCCTTTCTTATCTAATTTTTTAGGGCGCTCACTCATGGTTTTATAAATTGAATTTAGAAGCTTTTCAGCGCCATCAGCGGGAGGCGTCGTCAACTTGTATTGCTCTTCGCTATTCGAACTTTGTTTGGGCTCTGTGTTATTAGCGACGAGCACTTCTGTCTCCTGACCTTTATCAGTGACGGTTAATACATAGCGTTCTTCGACATGCGCGTCATTTAAATAACTTAAGGTTTTATCTAGAAAACCACTTTCATCTTCTGGCGTTTTATTAGGATCAAACGTGACAAAATAGCGGCCTTTGTCATGCTCTCTATCGGTGACCTCTACATTATCTGCTCTTAAGGCATTGCCTAAAGTTTGCCAAGCTACATTAAAGGGTTGCTTAATGATCAAAACAGGTGGTGTTGTGGATTTAATAGAGACCGTAGATCCTAACTCAGTACCCTCTATATTATGTTTAACGGCACTGCTATCTTTAACTATTTCTTCAACGGGCTTAGTCACAGCTAGCTGAGGCGGGCGCTCCAACATCTGTGTATCTCTATAACGCGGATCGGTACCTGTACAAGCGGTTACTAAGGGTAATAATAGAAAGAATTTAAACCTACGCATCGTCGTTATATCCTCAGAAAAATCGTCTATGCCCTAAAGCAGGAAAAGCAGCACGCACTTTATGTAAGCGCTCTAAATCTATGTCTCCAGAAACAAAACCGCCACCTGTTTTATAGCAGTCCATAATCACCCCCCAAGGATCTATAACCATACTATGACCAAAGGTTTTGCGACCATTAATATGGAAACCGCCTTGATTAGGCGCGATCACATAACAGAGATTTTCCACTGCTCTTGCGCGCAATAAAATCTCCCAATGCGCGGCACCGGTTTCAGCCGTAAAGGCTGAAGGTACGACTAATATTTCCACACCTAAATCCGACATTTTTCGGAAAAACTCGGGGAACCGAAGGTCGTAACAAATAGCCACGCCTAATTTACCAAAAGGGGTATCAAAAACCTGTATTTCAGTACCCGGTTCGATCGCATCAGATTCACGATACTCTTCATCAGTACCCGGTACTTTTACATCAAATAAATGAATTTTATCGTAACGACCGACTCGCTCGCCATTGTCATCGTAAATTAAACACGCGGCACGTACTTTTTGGCTGTCGTTTGCGGCCATAGGCATAGTGCCACCTACGATCCATACGCTGTACTTTTTAGCTGTCGCTGATAGAAAGTCTTGAATAGGGCCTGTACCCTCTATTTCTTTCGCATTCAACTTGTCCGTTTCATGCGTTCCCATTAAGGCGAAGTTTTCAGGCAAGGCAACGAGTTTTGCACCTGCTTTTACCGCTTCTGCAATTAACTTTTCGGCTTCTATCAAATTAAAACTAATACTAGGGCTAGACGCCATTTGTATTGCTGCACACTTAGTCATATTTCTCTCTTATTTTTGTTCGTTATTTTCCTGCTTCCAAGGAAAATCAGTAATGCCGTACCACGTCTTCTGAACAAGACCATCATTTTTATGCAAAGGAATAACCTGTGAATCACCCCAAGGACCTTTAATGAAATACTGATACCCGAAGAACATACCTTCTTGATCTTTACCCGTTAAAGACTGCCCAATTAAGCCGGTTACTTTGTCCACAATTGTACCAGCAATAGGTACTGCATCCGCACTTTTTGGCGCAACGGTGACCAGTTCATCCAAGCTTTTATTAACCAAATCAACCTCACCCGCAATGCCAATTTTTGCGGGGATAGCATCAATGCTTAAATCCTTAGTGGTGGCTTTACCGCCCATTAAATCAAAGTGACCTTTGATGGTATTGAACGTTAAACCCTCTTTATAAACATCACTAAAATCTAATTGGATTCTTTTAACCCATTGCGCTACCGCTAAAATACCTAACACGCGACCGAAACCGGGTTCTATACTTAACAAACGACCGGATTTAAGATTAATATCTAAACCACCTTGTACGTCTTTCAATTCAAACTGATAAGGTGCGGCCGCCCAATGCCCGGTAAAATCAATATCTGCCTCGGTTTCCATGATTTCTTTACTGATATCTAAATCAGCTAGCCATTTACCTGCATTTGAGACATCTAAATGGCCTTGTATTTGTGTTTCCGGAAGACCGCCCTTAATTTTCCAAACACCCGACATTTTTAACTGCTGATCCTTGCCATTAATTCGAATAGGCTTAAATGTCATTCCATCATTAATGCGTTCACTATCTAAATCCAAACGACCCAGGTTAACACCTCGCCAAAATGTGGCATCACTACTAATAGACAATAAAGGTAAATCGTTAGGTGACACATCGTCTTTATGATCAACAACCGAACTTGCCGCCGTTGAGACTCCTTCAGCAGGCTTGTCTTTTAGATCATTAAATGCAGAAAGATTAAGTGATCTTAAATCCAAAATTAATTTATCTGAACCTTTAAAATCTCTGGGAATACTCACTTTACCTGTGGCAAACCCACTCTCTAAATCACCTAGCCAATATCCATCCTTAGGCTTTAAAGTCAAATCAAATGCGCCTAATGGCGTATCTTTCCATTGTGCTTGCTGGCTCTGAAGTCTAATTTGTTTAATATCGACGAGCGATGACTTATCGTCCTGCTTTTGAGCAGCCAAACCTAACCAATCTTGAAAATTCAACGGGGTTTGATTTATTTCTATACTTAATCCAGCATCCTTTTCTTGATGGACATCACCCTCTCCCAATAAGACATGCCCGGAATAAAGTCGATGCGCTTCTAAATCCAATTGCACAGCCGCTTTTAATTGCTGGTTATAATTTAAGGTAATAGGTAATAATTTATCTGCACTCAATCCAAAGACCAGCTCCAATGATTTCTTTTGATCTTTTGTTTTAGCCAATGATTGAGGTAAGTCTAAACTCACCCCTTGCAAATCAGTAATTAACTCCAAATCTGAAGTGGCACCTTCATAAGGCAAGCCCAGCTTTATTTGATACTCTAAAGCACCGTCCACTAATGCCGAATCCAACATCGTAAATTGACGCTGTAAATCTTTGACCGTTGCTTTACCCGCAATATTTACGAAAGTTTGTTTATGATCTTCTTTATTAATATTTACTTTGATCGACTTACCTAAGGCTTGACCGCGCATCGTTTTGCTATAAACACCATGCTCAGTAAACTCTAAGTCGCCATTAATCTTACTCACCATTAAATCTAAGGCATTAATATTAAGATTGGTATTTCTTAACTCAGCCTTCCCATACACTTTAGGTACCGCTTCCTCAGCGAGTGGCAGTGTTAAATCTAAACTAACCGGGGAAGAACCTTGTGGCGTTACGGCGTCAACAAAGAAGCCGACTTCTGAGTTAATCGGAGAGGCTTTTAAGAACTTAAACACATTAGAAATCTCGCCTTCTAAGCTGCCTTTAACCGTCAAGATCTTACTTTTTCCCATTTCAGGGTTCACTACGGTTGCTTGAGTAATCGTTAAGTCATGGCTTTTACCCTGCGTAATTTCACAACGCATAGCACGCTGCTCAACATCAACTGAACCATTAATTTGATTAATGATCGGCCAATTAGGGGAATAATCTAAACCCAAATCTTCTACATCTACCTTTATTTCAAATACTCCATCCACACTTTTAGAGGGATATGCACCTAATTTAGAAAAATACAGTAAATCACCCTGAGTCACCCGCCCACCCATAAACGCTTTACTAAACCAAACCACATCGGCTGGCTTCATGACTTTAGTCGGGAAATAACGTTTTAACTCACCAATATTTGAACTTGTGAATGAAAGCTGCATATCCATAAACGGCTGTTCATTATTTTTAGGTAACGATAGATTTAAATGCGCCTTAGCCTGAAAGTCCTGCAGATCAATTTGCAATGTATCCGTGTTCATTTGCCAATCATTAGCGCTATTCAACCAATTGACCTTACCAGTAAGGTCTTGAATTTTTAACGCATCAGGAAACACATCGGGCGCCAGCACCAAAACATCATGGGATGCGAAACTTAAAAAACCGTCTTTATCTGTGCCTTTAACAAAGCCAGTGACATTGACGAGTCCTGGTGATCCTGCAACCGGGTTGAAACTCAAGCCTTTAAAATATCCACTTACGGCCAACTCTTTCTTATCAACGTCTCCAAAGATCGCTAAATGATCCAACATGCCTTTAGCATCTGCTTGCTGAAATAACGATATCTGCTCTGTTGATAAAGGGGCAAAATACTGCACAATCCTTGCTAACTCTGCTACATCGATCTGCCTCATATAAGCCGATACATGCTGAAAATCATCCGTATCGTTAAGTACACCTGACACACTAAAAATCGCATCTGGCCAAACTTTATCTTCGTTAGCCTCTTTAGTTTTTAAGAGAAACTGCTCTACATCAAACTGCCAACGTTTATTTTGCAAGTGCCCCTTAAGCTTGGCTTTTAAGTCATTCGCTATAAAAGCATCATGATTAGGCAACTGAATATTCAACTGCTGAAAATTGACTTCAGCTTGCAACGATACTAATTGAGAATGTTGTAAGTCACTCCAAAGCTTAATATCACCCGCACCCGAAGTAATCACGCCTCTCACAGGCAAATTTAGTAGCATTAAAGCGGGCAAACTAAGATTTTTACCCTCCACATAAATCTGTCCATTCAGCTCTGTAGTATTAAAAGTGTCCCCTACAAAGTTCATGGCTACCGTTAAGTGGTCGCCATATTTTCCCGGCAAATTAGTCTTAATATTGATCTTATGCTGAGAGCCATCATTCATAATGGCCAAGTTGACCGCATCCAATTTAACGGCTTTAGAATGGGTCTTTTGATCTAACCAAGTCAATTCACTGGCTAAAACCTCATATTGAGCTCCGTGCAACAACCATAAGGGCTGTTCATCACCTTCTTTTAATCCAACAATAGAAATACTCCCATCCGCTTTACGAGTCACTTCTAACTTGGCGCCTACCAAGCTCACACGAGAGGATGATAAAACTTCCCTACTGAACAAGAGATCAATAAGATTAATGCCTAAACGAATTTCTTTTAACTGTATGGCTGGCGGTGCATTGAGCACTGTAGAGGAGAGTTTGATATCTTGCAAGACTAACTCAGGTCGATAACCGCGCATATTAGCGCTTAATTTACCAATAGTGAGTGGAACACCCACTAACTCAGTCACTTTGGAGGATAAGTCGGCTTTGTAATCAGCAACACTTAACATTAACACGCGTAGCGTGGTTAAACTGAGCGCCGCGGCAATTAAAGACCAAAAGATTAAATGCCGAGTTGCTCGCTTAAAATGATGAATCATAAATCCTATTAAAGAAAAAACACTACGCCATCAAAGCGTGTATTAAAGAAGTACAACGTCATATTGTTCCTGATTATATTGAGCTTCTACTCTAAACTTAATCTGTACACCTAAGAATATTTCTAACTCCGCCAACATATCAGCTTCTTCATCCAATAACATTTCAACCACTTCATTAGCCGCTAATACCAACAATGTTTGGACCTTATAAAGTCTGACCTCACGAATAATCTCTCTAAAAATCTCCAAGCACATGGATTCAGGTGTTTTTAATACACCACGTCCACCACAGGCTGTGCAAGGCTCGCACAGAATATGCTGCAAACTTTCTCGTGTTCTCTTCCGGGTCATTTCCACCAATCCCAACACGGAAACTTCGGTAATATTCGTTTTAGCTCTGTCTTTTTCTAAATTACGTTCCAAGGCTTGCAAGACTAATTTCTTATGATCCTCGCTCTTCATATCGATAAAATCGATAATAATGATTCCACCTAAGTTTCTGAGTCTTAATTGTCGAGCAATAGTCTGTGCGGCTTCTAAATTAGTCTTAAAGATAGTTTCTTCAAGGTTGCGCCCACCGACATATCCGCCGGTATTCACATCAACCGTGGTCATCGCTTCAGTTTGATCAAAAATCAAATAGCCACCTGACTTTAATTTAACTTTACGATCTAAGGCTTTCTTGATTTCATCTTCGACACTGTAAATATCAAAAACCGGACATTCACCAGAATAGTGTTCGATCACGGGTACGATTTCCGGTACAAACACCTCTGCGAATTCTAATAAACTATGATAAGTTTCTTTAGAATCCACACGAACTCTATCCAAACTTTCTTTATACAAATCCCTCAGCGTTCTAATACTGAGAGGTAAATCTTTATGAATAAATTGCTTAGGTTTCGCCGAGACAATTTTCTTTAAAATAGACTCCCATAGCTTCAACAAAAAAGTCATATCAGCTATCAGTATCTCTTCCGGCACACATTCAGCCGCCGTTCTAGCAATAAATCCACCGCATTTATGCTCTTGTCTAAAGGCATCTAAACAGTCTCTTAATCGGGTCTTTTCCGCATCAATTTCTATTCGCTGTGACACGCCTGAATTTTTTGAATAAGGCATATAGACTTGATAACGAGAAGGAATAGATATTTCTGTGGTTAATCGCGCACCTTTACTACCTAATGGATCCTTAACCACTTGCACAACGAGTTGCTGGCCTTCTCGTAAATAATGCTCTATTAGATCAGACTTTTTTTCTTCTATATCTTTAGCACATAAATCTGAGATATGAATAAACGCCGCCTTAGGTAATCCAATATCGACAAAAGCTGCCTGCATACCGGGCAATACTCGGCACACTTCTCCTTTATAGATGTTACCTACTAAGCCACGCTCACGTGTTCTTTCAATAATGAGCTCTTGTAATACACCGTTTTCAATGACTGCAACCCGCGTTTCAGGTGGCGTTACATTGATTAAAATCTCTTCACTCATTTAAGTAGCTCTATGCCTTGTTTCGATAATAACTGGGCTGTTTCAAACAATGGTAAACCAACCACTCCCGAAAAACTACCGACGATTGATTTTACAAATAGTCCACCCAAGCCCTGAATGGCATAACTGCCCGCTTTATCCATCGGCTCACCAGTATTCCAATAATCTAAAATTTCTTGTTCTGATAAGTCCCTAAAAGTCACTTCTGTGATACTAAGCGCTTCAAAATGCTGGCATCCTCTTAGAGATAAAGCGCTCACCACCAGATGTGTTTTACCTGATAATTGCATCAACATGTTCACAGCATCGGCTTGGTCTTTAGGTTTACCCATAATAAGACCATCTAAAATCACTGAGGTATCGGCAGCTAATACAGGTAAAATAGGCTTAAGTTGCACAACACACAGTGCTGACTTTTCTGCGGCGACTCTTTTAACGTAAGCTAAGGGTTCTTCATTAGGTAATGGCGTCTCATCCAAATCAACCGCGTGAACTTGATAACTGACCCTTATTTGATCCAAAAGTTCTCTACGCCGAGGCGATGCAGAAGCAAGAATAATTTGACTGCTCATTATCGATGATAGGGATGATTATTAAGAATGCTCCATGCACGATACAACTGCTCAGCTACAACGATACGCACCAAAGGATGTGGAAAAGTTAACTTAGACAAACTCCATGACTCGCGTGCTAATTTTTTAGCCGAATCAGCCAAGCCTTCCGGCCCACCCACTAACAAAGCTACATTTTGACCACTTTCTAACCAGCGCTTCATCGCATCTGACAATTCTGGCGTGGTCCAAGGTTTACCAGGAATATCCAAGGTAACAATATGCGAGCCCTGTGGAATGGCCGCCAACATTCGCTCACCTTCACCTCTGACAATACGGGCCACATCACTGTTTTTAGTCCGCTTACCCGGAGCCACTTCTTTAAGCACCAATTCACACTCTCGCGGCATGCGCTTAGCATATTCATCATAACCTTGCTCAACCCAGCTAGGCATTCGATTTCCAACAGTGATCAAATTAATTTGCATGCAAAGTGACTTCCATTACCAAAGCATTATCAGACCAAGTTATGCTTTTAAAGTCTGATTAACTTTTTTAACATAAGCAATAAAAAGCCCGCTAAGTTATGTAACTTGCGGGCTTATGTACTAGACCGTCGTTTAAAAACTAACCCGCTGCCTGCATTGGTATCGATGAGGCAGAACGAACGACTTCATTTTTATCGTTAAAATAAACCAACTTAGGTTTATGCTGCTCAGCTTCTTGTTCATTAAGAAGGGTATAAGCACAGACAATAATTAAATCACCTGGACACGCTAAACGAGCAGCCGCGCCATTCACTGAAAATACGCCTGAGCCGCTCTCAGCACGAATAGCATACGTGGTAAAACGCTCACCGTTATTGATATTATAGATTTGGATTTGCTCGTATTCTTTTATGCCAGCTAGATCAAGAATAGCGCCATCTATCGCACAAGATCCCTCATAACCCAACTCTGAACGCGTCACGGTGGCTCTATGTAACTTCGCTTTAAGCATCGTAATTTGCATAATAAAACACTATAAATACATTTGAAAACCGGACATTATCCATTAAATAAAAGAGTCCATCAACTTTTTGATATCCGCCCCTTCCCAACAACTTTAATAATGCGCCTTATAATCAACAAGCTAGTTCAGTTTACAAGAAAAGAACCTAGTATAAAAGACTTACAGCCCTTAACATCATTAATATTCAATAATAACAACTACTTACAGATAAAAAATATAACCACGTCAGTATCTAATTACCCCTTGAGAAATAAATATTATCTATTAATCGAGTTTTACCCAACTTAGCTGCGACTAAGATCACTAATTCAGCATCCTCATCTGAAGCTAAATTTAAATCATGAGCGCGACATATACATAGATAATCAGGTTTGAAGCCAAATTGCTCTAATGTCATTAACCCTTGCTTTTCTAGTGCCTCGAACGATTGTCCACCCGCTAAAACAGCCTCTTTTGTTACACATAGCGCTCGATAAATCTCCGGTGCCACTTGCTTTTCTAACGCTGTTAAATAGCCATTTCTGGAGCTTAACGCCAAACCACTCTCTTCTCTTACCGTTGCTACAGGAATGATTTCAACGGGGATATTTAAATCCCGAACCATGGTTTTAATGACCGTTAATTGCTGAAAATCCTTTAGCCCAAACAAGGCTTTATCAGGCTGCACAATATTAAATAGCTTACACACTACGGTTGCGACGCCACTAAAGTGCCCTGACCTAAAAGCTCCGCAATATCTTTCAGAAATCCCGCTCACCGTAATCACGGTCGCAGCATCTGAACTATACACATCCGAAACAGCAGGTAAAAACAAGGCGTCAACACCTGCGGTTATTAATTTTTCTTGATCAGCCTGTTCTGTGCGTGGATAAGTAGAAAAATCTTCTCCTACGCCAAACTGAGTTGGATTCACAAAGATACTTACGACCACTCTATCTGCAGACGCTTTAGCTTTATTAACTAAATCAATATGCCCCGCATGCAAATTACCCATTGTCGGTACAAAAGCAATGCTTTCACCGGCTAGCCGCCACTCTTTAATAACAGCGCGTAAATCAGGTACGGTATTAAGAAGTTGCATAAGCTTTAGAAAGCATGCTCAACACTCGGAAACTGCTGCGCTTTAACAGCCTGATGATAAGCTTGAATAGCACCCGCAATGGAAGTGGCGCCCGACATAAAATTCTTAGAAAAACGTGGTCGTTTACCTGTGCCAATATCCAACATATCGTACAAGACTAATACTTGACCATCACAACCTACTCCGGCCCCAATACCAATCACAGGGATATTTAACAGCTCGGTAATTTCTTCAGCAAGATCTGCAGGCACACACTCTAAAACCAATAAACTGGCACCCGCCGATTGAAGCTTTAGTGCATCAGATTTTATTTTAGCCGATTCATTTGAGTCTTTACCTTGTACTTTATAACTACCCAACTGATTAATCGACTGTGGTAATAACCCTAAATGCGCACACACTGGCACACCTAAATTAACTAAAAAACTCACCACTTCCATATGCGCACCTTCCAACTTTACCATTTGCGCACCACCCACCTGCATTAATCGCGCTGCATTTTTAGCAGCAACAGCAGGCGTCGTATAAGTCATAAAAGGGAGATCGGCAATAACAAAAGCTCTTTTCCTGGCCTGAGTTACACAACGACTATGGTAAACCATGTCGGAAATAGTGACGGGCAATGTCGTATCATGACCTTGCATCACCATCCCTAATGAGTCGCCTACCAGCATTAAATCGACTCCCGCATCATCAATTAAAGCGCTAAAGCTAGCATCATAGGCCGTTAAGCAGGAAATCTTTTCTCCGCTCTGTTTCATTGCCTTTAAATCATTGATAGTGATTAAAGAGGCCACCTGTTCGGGATTTAAATAAGTCATATTTAGTCCAATCGTCTGAGGCCATCTAAAGGACATTGCAATACGAGATCAGCCAAGGCCGCTTTTCCTGGAATCCATAAATCAGGCGCAATTTCTTGCAATGGGTACAAAACAAAAGACCTTTCTGCTATACCTACATGCGGTACTTTTAAGTCTGGAAAATCAAGCTCAGCATTACCATAGAGCAAAATATCTAAATCTAGCGTTCTAGCACCCCATCGCTCACCTATTCGAACACGGCCTTGCGCATTTTCTATAGCCTGCAAACTGCTCAATAACTCTAAGGGTTCCAATGAGGTGCTTATGGCCATCACTGCGTTAACATAGTCTGGTTGATCTTGCGGCCCCATAGGTAAACTGTGATACAAACTAGAAAACGCGAGTTCTTGAACACCCTCAATTTGAGTGATTGCTATACGCGCTGAGTTGATTTGTGCAACGGGGGTTTCAAGGTTACTGCCTAAACCTATGTAAGCAGTCATAAGCTCACAAGAGATGTTATTCATAATTAATCCGATTAGTTAACAGATAATAGCTAGTCAGTTAAGCTGTTACCTTTAGGCCTCATTCCCTGGGGACGTTTTTTTAACGCGAGGCCGATAACCTCTTTTTCGAGTTGACTTACCACCTGCCGCTTTACGAGGTGGTTGCGTCATTTTTCTTTGATCATTTTCATTGGCTTCTTGATACTTACCCCACCATTCTGCCAATTCCTTATCTGCACCACCGGTCTCTGCCCGTAGCACTAAAAAATCATATCCCGCTCTAAAACGCGGATGGGTAATTAGTCGACTGGGTTTGGAACCATAACGTGAATTGAACTTACTCTGTAAAGTCCAGACTTCTCGCATTGCCATTGTGATATGCCGAGGCAATGCGGTACTTTTAACTTGCTGAGAAATAACTTCATTCGCGGCATCCTGATAAGCAATATATTCAGGCACGCCGCGCACTATTTTGTCTGCCGCTCTTATTTGCACAGGCTCCCATAAGAACGCCGCAAATAGGAAATAAGCGGTCACCGTTTTGCCATCAGCAATTCTGTTATCAGAATTTTCTAAAGCCTTAATCAGTAATTGTCTTGGGAAACCATCATCCTCAACAGCTAAACTATGCTCAGTAGCGGGGAACAGTTCTTTAAATAACCCATAATGCCTGAGCATCTCAAAAGTTTGCAGGCCGTAACCAGACAAAAATAACTTTATCGCTTCATCGTAAAGTCGAGCAGATGGAATACTAGATAACAAGTCAGCCACCTTATGCATGGCTTGCTCACATTTCACATCGATACTGAATCCTAATTTAACTGCAAAACGCACCGCACGTATCATACGTACAGGGTCTTCACGGAATCTTGTTTCCGGATCACCAATTAATTTTAACTGAGCCGCTTTGTGATCTGCCATGCCATTGACATAATCGACCACCGAGAAATCTTTAATGTTGTAGTAAAGTGCATTGACGGTAAAATCACGGCGCCATACATCTTCTTCAATAGTGCCATAGACATTATCACGTAATAAACGCCCCTCATTGTTGAGGACTTGTTTTTCATCATTACTTGATTCAGCAGCACCTCTAAAGGTGGCTACTTCAATCACTTCTCTGCCAAAATGCACGTGCGCTAAGCGGAATCGCCGACCAATTAATCGACAATTTCTAAAAACCTTTTTTATTTCTTCAGGGTCAGCGTTAGTCACCACATCAAAATCTTTAGGCTCGCGCCCTAGCAATAAGTCGCGCACACAACCGCCGACAAGATAGGCGCTATAGCCTTCTTTTTGCAACTTATAGAGAACTTTCAGCGCATTTTCACTAATTTGAGATCGCGAAATATTATGCTCAGATCGCGAATAAACTCTAACGTTATTCGCAACTGGCTCAGCATCTTTTATAGCTGGGCTGATGAGTTTTTTGAAGAATTTTAAAATCGTTTTAACCCTATTATTTTAAATTGTGTGTCATTAATAATACTTGACGCCATTGTATCCGATAATCCATCTTCTTTTTGTTACATTAGTCTTTTTATTATAGTAAAATCTTGTCACTGATTTTTAGAAAAACGTCATTTCAGTTTAAATACATCCAAAGATCAGGCAACCACTTATTAAACATTCGCACCACACTATTGCGTAATTAACGGGAATGTATTGTTATGTTCAAAAATATTCTTAATGGCCTTATTGACCATCCTATACTAACCAGCATTTTTGTAGCTGATTTTGGCATTCTTCTATTCCACAGACCGCCTTTCTTTTTTTCTTTGTTGATGCTTGGCGCATTAATGGGAATGTGCATGTATTTCGGCCAAAAACTTGCGCTATTTAAGCTTTAATTGACCCAGCCAACCCAACAACAGATTAAGCCAGGTAGAGACATTCTCGTTTCACCTGGTTTTTTTCGTCGTTTAGCAGCACAATTCTACGATATCGTCCTACTTATTGCCATTTTATTGGTTGCCAATGGAATACTTCTCCTCTTTACGGATAGCGAAACACTAAAAACACACACCTTCATACACCGCAGCTATTTAATTAGCGTTTGTTTTCTATTCTACAGTTGGTTTTGGACTCACGGCGGGCAGACATTAGGCCTACGTGCATGGAATATCAAATTATTGACACTCGAACAAAAACCGATAAGTTGGTCACAAGCGTTAATACGCTTTATAACAGCCATTTTATCTTGGACTGTTTTTTTAGGACTAGGTTTCGTTTGGGTCATTTTCAATAAGAAAAAATTAAGTTGGCATGATCAACTATCAAAAACCGCACTCTTTTCAGTACCGCCCAAAGAAAAAAACCAACCGCATTAATCTTATAACGACCTCATTATAAAATTTTAAAATCATTCGATCACTCAATTAATAACACCATGACTAACCCACTATTAATAAGATCAGATCTACCTGCGTTTTCCAGCATTAAACCAGAACATATTGAACCAGCCATTAGCCAATCATTGGATGAGGCACGCAGCGTTGTTAAAGCATGCTTAGAGGCTACCGCTGACTATACTTGGGAAAACTTAGTTGAACCCATAGAGAATATAGAAGACAAGCTGAATAAAGCCTGGTCACCGGTGAGCCATCTTAATTCTGTCGCCAATAGTGATGAATTACGCCTAGCTTACAATGCTTGCTTACCCAAACTCAGTGAATATGGCACTGAGATGGGTCAAAATGAAGATCTATGCAAGGCGTATCATGTGATAGCAAATAGCCCTAACTTTGCTAACTTGGACAAAGCACAACAAAAAATTATTCATAACGCCCTAAGAGACTTCAAACTTTCAGGGATTGATTTAGACGCTACTAAAAAACAACGTTATAAAGAAATTAGCCAAGATCTGTCACGCTTAGCCAGCAACTATGAAGAAAACTTACTTGATGCGACTAACGCATGGAGTAAACACATCACGGATATTTCTGAATTAAAAGGTTTACCCGAATCGGCACTAGCCCAGGCAAAACAAGCCGCCGAACAACAAGAGAAAGACGGCTGGCTGATCAGCTTACAGTTTCCTTCATTTCAAGCGGTAATTACCTACGCCGATAATCGTGATTTAAGACGTGAACATTACGAAGCATATGTCACTCGCGCTTCTGAGCAAGGCCCACAAAATCCGCAATGGGATAATACCCAAAACATGGAAGACATCTTAGCTTTACGCCATGAAAAAGCCCAACTATTAGGTTTTAATAATTATGCCGAGCTATCTTTAGCAACCAAAATGGCCGAAAAGCCTAGTGATGTAACTAGCTTCCTTGAAGATTTAGCCAAAAAGTCTCTGCCACAAGCTCAAAAAGACTTAGCTGAATTGCGTGAATTTGCAAAACAAGAACACGGTATTGAAGATTTGCAGTCTTGGGACTTAGCTTACTATTCAGAAAAAATGCGCCAGCATTATTATCAACTATCACAAGAAGAAGTGAAAGCCTACTTCCCTGCGACAAAAGTATTACCTGGTCTATTTGCAGTAGTTGAAAAGCTCTATGGTCTACAAATAACTCAAATTACTGACTTTGATACTTGGCATCCTGATGTTAGCTTTTATCAAATTAACGATGCCGCCGGTAATGTGCGTGGTAAATTCTATTTTGATTTATATGCCCGAGCCAAAAAACGCGGTGGGGCTTGGATGGATGATTGTGTCGGCCGTAAAAAGTCCGACCATAACCTGCAAATTCCAGTTGCCTATTTAACCTGCAACTTTACTCCACCGACTAGCACAGAGCCGTCTTTATTGACGCATGATGATGTAACCACTTTATTCCATGAATTTGGCCATGGCTTACAACATATGATGACGCAAGTTGATCATCTAGGAGTTTCAGGCATTAATGGTGTGGAATGGGATGCTGTTGAGTTACCTAGCCAATTTATGGAAAACTGGTGCTGGGAAAAAGAAGCCTTAGCGCTTATCTCAGGTCATTATCAAACTGGTGAAGTCTTACCAGAAGCCCTTTTCAACAAAATGTTAGCCGCTAAAAACTTTCAAGCGGGCATGATCATGGTCAGACAACTTGAATTTAGCTTATTTGATTTTAAGATACATCAAAATTATGACCCAGAAAAAGGGGGGCGTATCTACGAAACCTTACAACAAGTCAGAGAGCAAGTATCTGTGGTTAAACCACCCGTATTTAATCGCTTTGCCCATAGTTTCTCGCATATTTTTGCAGGTGGATATGCCGCAGGCTATTACAGCTACAAATGGGCGGAAGTCTTATCAAGTGATGCCTTTTCTTTATTCGAAGAAAAAGGTATTTTTGATGAAACCACAGGTAAAGCCTTCTTAACTAACATTTTAGAAACCGGTGGCACCGAAGATGCGATGGAATTATTTATTAAATTCCGCGGCCGTAAACCCACTATAGATGCGTTACTTAGACACAATGGCATTGCGGCATGAAATATAACGACCTGCGCGACTTTATAAAACAACTCGAAAAACAAGGTGAACTAAAGCGTATTACTCTGCCTGTCGATCCCTATTTGGAAATGACAGAGATTTGTAACCGCACCTTAAAACAAGGTGGACCCGCCTTATTATTTGAAAATGCCACAGGGTATAACATACCGGTATTAGGCAATTTGTTTGGCACACCGCGTCGAGTTGCAATGGGTATGGGCGCAGAATCGGTTACCGAACTACGTGGTATTGGGGAATTATTAGCCACTCTTAAAGAGCCTGAACCTCCCAAAGGCATGAAGGATGCGTGGGAGAAGTTCCCACTCTATAAACAAGTCTTAAATATGGCACCCAAATTAGTGTCATCTCCGCCTTGCCAAGAAATTATTAGGGAAGGTGATGAAATTGATCTGAGCGTGTTCCCCATTCAAACCTGCTGGCCAGAAGATGCCGCACCTCTGATAACTTGGCCATTAGTGATTACCAAAGGTCCTAATAAAGTAAGGCAGAATCTTGGCATTTACCGTATGCAAGTCATTGCTAAAAACAAAGTCATTATGCGTTGGTTAGCGCATCGTGGCGGGGCTTTAGATTTTAAAGAATTCCAAGCCGCCAATCCTGGCAAACCCTTTCCTGTTTCTGTGGCCCTGGGAGCTGATCCTGCCACTATTTTAGCGGCAGTAACGCCTGTGCCTGATTCTTTATCAGAATACGCTTTTGCTGGCTTATTAAGGGGCAGTAAAACCGAAGTCGCCAAATCTATCATTAATGATTTGCAAGTACCGGCTAGTGCAGAAATCGTCTTAGAAGGCTTTATTTACCCAGATGAGTTTGCTGCAGAAGGACCTTATGGTGACCATACTGGTTATTACAATGAAGTCGCAGACTTTCCGGTGTTTACGATTGAAAGAATCACCCAACGCCAAGCCCCAATTTATCACAGCACTTTTACGGGCAGACCACCCGATGAACCGGCTATTTTAGGTGTCGCGTTAAACGAAGTCTTCGTCCCTATATTACAAAAGCAATTCCCTGAGATTGTGGACTTCTATTTACCGCCGGAAGGCTGTTCATATCGCATGGCTGTCATCAGTATGAAAAAACAATACGCGGGGCATGCAAAACGCGTCATGTTAGGCACCTGGTCATTCTTACGCCAATTCATGTATACCAAATTTGTAATAGTGGTTGATGATGATGTGAATGTGCGTGATTGGCAGGATGTGATATGGGCTATGACTACCCGTATGGATCCGGCCAGAGATTTAACGATCTTAGAAAACACGCCGATCGATTATTTAGACTTTGCGTCTCCGGTATCGGGGCTTGGCTCTAAAGTTGGCTTTGATGCTACCAATAAATGGCCCGGGGAAACCAATCGTGAATGGGGCAGAACTATTGTTATGACACCTGAGGTCATCAAGAAAGTTGATGAAATGTGGGATAAATTGTTTTAATTAAACATTAAGCTGACTGACTATCTCTTTAGAGGCTATTTCGATGCCATTTTTATAACACGTAATAGCGTTATCTTTATCATCTTGAGCAAATAACAAATCACCCAGTAGCTGATAGGCCTGAACTGTCGGCTCTGCTGCGATACTTTTCGCCAAATAGCTTTCTGCTTTGAACGTATCCCCCGCTTTAATGGCTAACTTGCCCATTAAAGCCAATAATATAGCGTTTTCCGGATGGAAATAAGCCCACTTTTCAGCCGTTTCTAATTGTTCAGCTATATTCTTAGATTCAATGCTGCCATACAACACAACCAAGGTATCATCCCAAACATTGGATAATGTATTCGCTAACTCGTGTTCAATTTGGATACCTAAGCCCGCATTAATCATAGCGGCAAAATACACGGACGCAATAGACCCAATATTTTTTATAAACGGTGGCGTTTCAAGCCATAAAGACTGAAGCTCTGCTAAATTAGCGGTTTGCACCGATTGCTGAAGTAGCTGAGTGAAGGCTTGGACCTCAAGCTCTCTCACTTCATTTTCCATCAAAACTTGGTTGGTATGTAAACTGGGTAATAAAGCTCTAAGACCGTGCCAATCACCTAAACTCTGATAAGTTTGATGCATTAGCTTTAAAACATTAGCATGTGTTGGGTCGATGCTATGTAAACGGGTTAATGTTTCTAAGGCTTGCTCAAATTGATTACCCGACAAACTCAATTCGGCATGCGTCAGTCCGATTAATAAACTTGAGTCGGGTGAATGATCCGTTGCTTTCTTTAAATACTCATCTCGTTTATCAAAAGCACCGCGAGATTGAGCCGCTCTTGCGGCCGTTAAATAATGCAACAGTGGCGCACCACTGTGAGATACATGCTTAATAAGAATACTTTCCGCTCTTTCCCAATTACCTTCTGCCGAATCAACCAATCCTGCAATCAATGCCTCTTGAGAACGATTAAACTTTACGTTTCTTCCTCTCGCTTTTAAGCGACCCGGTAATCTAATTAAATAGCCGACTGTTCTAAAAAACACATACAACACATAAAAAGAAATGAGTTGCCCTATAACAAAAACGACTAAAGACGTTTCTAAAGACCAGTTACCAATCCCCAACAAAGCATAACCCGGCCCATCAAAACCTTGTAACGCGTTATAAACCAATAATGCTGTCGCAATCGTTAGTAACAAAGGCCCCAGATAATAGACTATTTTTTTCATCAAAAATCTCTCATTTCACTGCTGGCTTTGGCACGACAGGCGCCGCTTCTGTCGGCTTGGTAGAGCTAATTTTATCGGTCGGTTCCGCTATTTCAACTGGCTTAACAGCCTCTGGCGCTGGCGCTGTTTCAATTGCTTTATCTGTCTCAATTCTTAATTTAGTAATATCTCTCAACATTTTGAGCGATTTACTAATATCAGGGAATTGGCTATGAATTTTAATCTCACTGAATTGATCTAACTCAGCAATAAACTTATTAACGTCCGAATTATCAAGAAAATGTTGTTGAGTCCATTTCTTAGCATCAGCTAAACTAGATTGAAACAAAGCTTCATTATGCTGAACTAAAGCAATCTTAACCATTTCAAGCTTAACTTTTAACTGTTCGTGAATAAATTCAGCTTCTTCTGGCGTTAAAATCTCATTGACTTCATGTTTAGTGTGTCTAATAGTCACGACACCTTTTATATGCGATAAAGCAGAGTCTATCGTACCTTGATCTTCAGAGGCTTTAGTTTCTTGAGCTGAAGAAGGCTGTTTTCCGGTATACGGTAATAACAAAACTAAATGCTCAACATTATCTTGGAGTGATTGTAACGAGGCATAAATCCCAACAACATCAGGGACTATTACTTTTTTGATATCAGAAAGCTCATGGGCAATCTCTTCACGCACTTTAAAAGTGGCCGCATCACCACTTTCTCTTAACCGTTGATCAGAAGCTTCTAGTGCTTCACGCGTGGTATTAACATCGCCAATTAAATACAAACGTTCGTTTGCCACACTTAATAAGTATTCCGCATCAGCGATTAACCAATCACCGCGTGTTTTGCCTAATTGTCTTTGCACACCCACAATAGATTCATTTAAATCTTTGCGAGTACTTTCGAGTTTTTCATTATGTAACTGAGAAAAGTCTGCGAGTGTCTGTGTAAAGTGACTATCTTTACCCGCCACATTGGCTTCCATTGCCGCTAATTGAGTTTGAATGGCCACTAATTGCGCTTGATAATCAGCGATTTGTTTAGACATTTCGCCTTTAACTTCACCACCTAAGCCTTCTTGTTTATCGCGTAATTGTGTAAAAAAGTAAAAACCAGCACCTGCTAGGGCGACAACAATAAAAAGAATAATAACGCCAAACCATAAACCGCTTTGCGAACGCTTCACCGGCTTACTTTCATTCTGATATTGCGCTTCTTGTTCACTCACTTCGGCCACACTCCCCCCCTTTTACACTCATTATTACTGTATCAAGAATTGCCAAATCTGAAGGGCTTTCCGCCACGGCAATTCTTTTAAAGCCAATTTCGGCTGCTATTATTCTAATTCTATGACTTACAACCACTAATGGCACTTCTAATAAGTGCTTTTTAAAACGTTCACCCACCATCTTTAACAAGTTTTGCAAGGCCTCAGCACTTGTAATAGTAACGACACCTAGATGGCACTGCTCAAATAACTTTAAAACACTCTCGTTATCAAAAACAGGTATAACGCGTTTATAAACATCTAAATAGTCGACAATTGCGCCTCTGTTTCGCAAACCATTTGCTAACTCTTCTCTTCCTCCTTGACCCCGAACAATCAAAAACCGTTGCTCTTTTACCTCAGCCAAGTCAGGCATAGCTAATAATGTTTCACTACTCGCGCCATTTTCTGCCACTAAATTTACTACAAATCCAGCCTTAACTAAAGCCAAAGCCGTTGCGTTACCTATCGCGGCAATCCGTAAGGATTTAAGTTTTTTTATTTTATCACTATCTGAATAGTAACCGTGCATAGTAACTGCATTAGCACTTATAAAAATCAACCAATCATAATCCGCTAAATTAACAGAGGCTATTTGATTCGCTTCCAAATCATTAAGCCTTGCTATCTCCAGTGTAGGAAATCGAACGGCTTTTCCACCTAAATTCTCAATTAAATGACTCAGGTTTTCTGCTTGATGAACCGGACGAGTAACTAAGACGGTAACGTCCTGCAAGCTTGTCATTAAGCAAACAAGGCTTGCAAAATTTTATCAGCACCCTGCGCAAGTAAGTCTTCAGCAATGATTCGTCCAATATTCTCAACTTGATCGCTAGGACCCTTTTGTTCTGCACGATAAAGTACAGTCCCATCTGGATTACCCACCAAACCTCTCATAAATATTTGCCCATCTTCGAACACAGCAAAGCCGGCAATAGGCACTTGGCACCCACCATTTAAACGCGTATTCATCGCTCGCTCTGCAGTCACACATAAACCCGTAGTGTTATCGTGCAAAGCCTTTAACATTTCATTAATTTCAACGTCATCAATACGGCATTCAATGCCAATTGCACCCTGCCCCACAGCAGGCAAACTAACACTTACCGGTAATGTTTGAGTAATGCGCTCTGCCATCCCTAATCGTTTTAAGCCTGCAGAAGCAAGAATAATAGCATCGTAATCACCCGCATCTAGCTTAGCTAAACGGGTATTAACATTACCTCTTAAAGGAATAATTTCAGCCGTAGGAAAAAGTTCTTTTAATTGACATTCTCTACGTAAACTAGAAGTACCTATACGGGCATTGGGAGGTAAATCAGCTAGACTTGCAAATCGATTAGAAACAAATGCATCTGTTGGATCTTCACGCTCTAAAATAGCGGCTAGATGTAAACCCTCTGGAAAATCAATCGGCACATCTTTCATAGAATGTACTGCAATATCAGCATCACCAGACAGCATGCCCTCTTCTAATTCTTTAACAAATAGACCTTTTCCACCCACTTTAGCTAATGGGGCATCCAAAATCTTATCGCCTCTCGTCACCATTTTGACTAACTGTGCAGTCACTTCAGGAAATGTCTGTGTCAGCAAGGTAGCAACATGCTCTGCTTGCCATAAAGCCAAGGGACTTTGACGAGTCGCAATGCGTATAATTTTCTTAGTCAAAAAAAAACCTCATTAAAAAATGCGCTTATTGTAACCTTATTTAAGATAATGGTCTGCGCCTGCGCATAATTTATCAGGTCGAATAACTCAAAAAACCATGTCAGATTTTTAAAATTACTGCCAACCGCCACCTAACGCTTTATAAAGATCAACCATTGCAACAACCTGTTTCTGTTTTGTTTCAATTAGCTCTTTTTTAGCTTCCAGAGCATCCCTTTGCGTTAATAACACATCTAAATAGTCTGTTCTAGCCGATTTAAACAACTGATTCGCCACATCAATGGACTGCACTAATGAATCAACTTGATTTTTCTTAAGTTGATAATTCTTATTCAAATTGTCTATATTTGAAATCTGATTAGCAACTTCAACATAAGCATTAATTATGCTTTTCTCATATTCATAAGCCGCTTCAATCTGTTTAGCATTTGAGTTTTTATATTCTGCAATGATCGCATTCTTATTAATCAATGGAGCAGCCAAGTCACCAGCAATCGAAGCCGCTAATGATTCTGGTGTATTTATCAAATATTTAAGCGCAAAAGCATCAAACCCTACACCCGCTTTAATACCAAAAGAGGGATAAAAATTAGCTCTTGCTACATCAATATTTAACTTAGCTGCTGATAATTCTAGCTCTGCTTTGCGAATATCAGGCCTATTTTGTAACAATTGTGATGGAATACCGGCGGTAACAATCTTTGGCTTCATTTCCATAAAATTGTTCGAAGACCTTGGAATAGGCTGCGGCGTTCTACCTAAAAGATAATTGATTCTGTTTTCAGCTACCGTTATTTGCTGCAGTATTTCAAACTTTCTACTTTGGTTTTTCGCTACTTCAGCTTCATAACGTTTTACAGCCAGCGTGGTAGTCCTTGCATACATCTGTAACTGCCTAACAACACCTAACCCATTTTGTTGAATTTCAATATTTTGTACTAAATTATCAAGCTGATTATCCAATGCAACGAGTTCATAGTAAGAATGAGCAACCTCAGCGACTAAATTGGTCAGTAAAAAATTCTTACCCTCATTAGTGGCCATGTATTCAAACACCGCCACCTGCTTTGCATTTCTCAATTTTTTCCAAACGTCTATTTCCCAACTAGAAAACAGTCCAAATTGATAATCACCCACTAAGCTCGGAAAAGCCTGACCTGGCGCAATATTAAGATTGCTCTCAACGGCACCATTACGTGTATAAGTACCTACCTTATCGCCACCGGCACCGGCACCAAAATTAACAAACGGTAAATAGGCCCCTTTACGCGCTTGAATTTCATTTTCTGCAACACTAATACGCTGCATTAGCATGTTAACTTCTTTATTGTTAACGACCGCAGTATCAATCAAGCTGGCTAAATTGGGATCTTCAAAAAAGTCCTTCCACTTAACAATACCCGTATTTTTTTGATCCGTAAGACCAGATTTAAAGCTATCAGGTAGCGGAGCATCTTCCTTTTTAGGCGTTAGCTCGGGAATGCCACATGCTTGCAACATCAACCCAACGGTGCCTAGCACCATAAGACGAAAAATTTTATTTTGTTTCATCGTCTACACCATAATGATATGTTTCAGATAACGGATCAAGATCTTCATTTTTAATCAAATTCTTACCTTCTATCATTGTGGCGAATATGTAATAAAGTCCTGGAATAATAATGACACCAAACACGGTACCAAACAGCATCCCGCCCAAAGACGAAGTACCTATAGTTCTATTTCCTACCGCACCGGCTCCCGTTGCCATAGCCAAAGGTATTAAACCCGCAATAAAGGCAAAAGAAGTCATCAAAATTGGACGAAATCGTGCTTTTGCACCTGCAATTGCAGCCTCTTTAACTGAAAATCCTTGGGCTTGCTTTTGAACCGCGAATTGAACAATCAGTACCGCATTTTTACCAAGCAAACCAACAAGCATCACCATCCCCAACTGAGAATAAACATCGTTAGCAAGCCCCAATGTTTTAAGTAAAAAGAAAGCTCCGAAAAGACCAGGAGGTAATGAAAATAGTACGACTAACGGCAAGATAAAACTTTCGTACTGCGCCGCTAATACCAAGTAAACAAACAGGATAACGACTACAAAAATCTCAATCGCTTCAGTACCCCTTTTAGCTTCATCAAACGACAAACCCTCCCAAGCAATATCAAACCCTGAAGGCAATACTTCTGCAGCCACTTCTTTAATCGCTTTAATCGCATCACCCGTGGTATAACCTATTGCTGGCTCAGCGCGGATTGCGGCCGAATTATAGAGGTTATAACGGGTTATTTCGTTAGGTCCCTGCTTTTTCTCCATGGTCATAAAAGCGGAGTAAGGCACCATGTCACCTTTGTCATTTTTCACATAGTATTTCAACACATCCTCAGGGTAACGTCGGAACTCAGGTAGCGCTTGTGCATACACCTTAAAGAAGTTATTAAAACGAATAAAGCCTTGCTCGTAGGTACTACCGATCATGATGTCCAAATTATTCATGGCATTTTCGATAGAAACACCTTTTTGCATAGCCAATTTATTATCGATAACTAATTCGTATTGCGGATAATTGGCTGCATAAAAAGTAAATAAACCAGTCAGTTCCTTACGTTTGCGCAAGGCATCCATCAAGGTATGATTAAGTTTATCGAACTCGAAATAATCGGTGTCTATAGTTTTATCCAGTAAGCGGAATGCCAAACCAGACGCCGCACCATAACCTGGTACCGCTGGCGGTTGGAAATACTCAATCACAGCACCCATGTCACGAGTTTTTTCTTCCAATTCATGTATTACATCCTGAACGGAATGTTTACGCTCTGACCAATCTTTCAAATTGATAATACAAGTACCCGCATTCGAACCGCGCCCTTCTGTTAATACTTCATAGCCGGCTAACGATGATACTGATTGCACACCGTCGATTTTTTCTGCTATCACCTCCAACTCACGCGCTACTTTGTTAGTCACCTCTATGGTTGAACCTGGGGGAGTTTGGATAATCGCATAAATCATGCCTTGGTCTTCGCCGGGTATAAATCCAGAGGGCAATGTTTGACCTACTGAATAAATACCAAAACAAAACACACCCAAAACTGAAAAGGTAAGTACGCGCCGCATAACCACCACATTTAGAAATTCAATGTATCGTCCAGTGATTTTTTCAAAAACAACGTTGAAGGCATCAATAAACAGACTAACGGGTGTTTTGCGCTTATGTTCTCCATGTGTGTTTTTAAGAATCATCGCGCATAGTACGGGAGAAAGTGACAAGGCCACCACGGCTGAAATAACGATCGACGATGACATGGCGATAGCAAACTGCCGATAAAACACACCCACTGGCCCTGACATAAAAGCAATAGGAATAAATACCGACACCATAACTAAAGTAATTGCAACTATGGCACCACCAATTTCGCCCAATACTGTTTTAGAAGCTACAAATGGAGAAACATTTTCAGTTTCCATTTTCGCGTGCACAGCTTCTACCACCACAATCGCGTCATCAACCACGATCCCGATGGCCAGCACTAAAGCAAACAATGTAATTAAGTTGATTGACAGTCCAAACGCTGACATGACCGCAAAAGCTCCGACCAACGAAACAGGCACTGCGAGAATAGGAATTAAAGTAGAACGCCAATCACCAAGGAAAACAAACACTACCAAAGAAACCAACACGAAGGCTTCAGCCAAAGTGTGTAGCACTTTTTCAATAGAGGCATCCAGGAATCTAGAAACGTCGTAGTTGATTTCGTAATCCATACCTTCAGGGAAAGATTTTTTCAATTCTTTCAACTTTTCCTTCACGTCCTCAATCACCTTACTAGCGTTAGTACCGTAATTTTGTTTGAGTACAATCGACGCCGAAGGGAACGAATCTTTATCAGAATAAATGTTATAAAACTCGCTGTTTAAATCGACTTTTCCAATGTCTTTAATGCGTAATAGCTCTCCATTGGGATTAGCACGGATAATAATGTCCTCATATTCTTCCGGCTTATTGAAACGACCTTTATAAACCAGTACATATTCTTTCGACTGAGCGAAAATCCCCGTACTCTGCCCCAGTCGCCCGGCTCGCCCAATAATACTTTGACTCGAAATCGCATCCATCACCTCATCTACTGAAACGCTATAGGCCCTCATCCGATCTGGATTCAACCAAATCCGCATTGCATATTGACGAGCACCCAAAATGTTAGCTTGAGCGATACCAAAAATACGTTGAATTTCTGGAAGCACGTTAACGTAAGCGTAATTGAATAAAAGTTTTTGATCAGCGTTTTTATCTTTACTGTAAAGATTCACATACATCAGCATGCTAGGCTGTACGAAGTTAACAATAACTCCTTCCAAACGCACCAGATCTGGTAGCCTACTCATCATCTGATCCACCCGGGTCTTCACGTTAACCATCGCGATATTTGGATCAACCCCTAGATTAAAATAAACCTGAATAGTTGACTCACCGGCACTGGTCGCATCCGAAGTGATGTATCTCATACCGGGCACGCCGTTAATAGCACGCTCAATCATAATTAAGGAAGATTTAACCAATACATCGGCACTCGCACCTGGAAATGATAAGGAAACCGTCACCCGCGGTGGTGCAATATCAGGAAACTGCGCAATCGGCAATGTTCGAATCGCCAAGACCCCCATAAAAAGGAACACAAGGGATAAAACAATCGCCATTACTGGTCTTTTAATAAATATATTAAACATAATTTGTCTCTGCTTAAAAGGTTACTCTGTATATAAATCAAGCTCTGAGCGAACCTTTTCGGCCGGCTTTAAATCGATTTTCACCTCTTCTCCAGAATGTACTTTACGCAAACCTTCAATCAAGATTTTGTCATCGTCCTGCAATCCTTCGCTGATGATAAATAAATGCGGTACTTCAGCTTCAATCTTGATCATGCGTTGTTCAAGCTTGCCTTCTTTATTAATGATATAAACATAATTTTTATCCATAATTTCGAATACGGCTTTTTGGGGTATAAGCAAAGCATTGTTGTAGGGTTTAAGCATTAAAATCGTTCCTGTCTCACCATGTCTAAGGAGTTTGTCAGGATTTGGGAATGTAGCCCTAAATTCGATATTACCGGCAGTATTATCAAAATCTGCCTCAATGGTTTCAATAACACCGGTTTGATTGAATACCTGACCATTCGCCATTCTAAGCTGCACCTTTCTAGTACGATCATCGCTAGAATGATGCATCTTGTAATCTATATACTCAGCTTCTGGAACGTTAAAATAAACCCACAATTTACTGATGTCTGACAAAGTAGTTAATAGAGAGCCCTCATCAAGAAGACTGCCATTTCTAACCGCTAAATGATCCATAATCCCATCGAAAGGTGCATTAATATCCGTGAAGCCTAAATGAGTTTCAGCCATTTTGACTTCTGCATTTGCTTTATCTAACTTAGCTTTTGCAAGAGCCAACTCATTCTGTGATACCACTTTTTGATCAGCTAAAGCTTTAGTATTGAGATATTCAATATTCATCGTATTTGCTTCAGCTTGCTCTTTTAGCAACTCTGCCTGATAAATATTAGGCATAATCTTGAACATAGGCTGCCCCTTGGTCAACATTTGCCCTTCATCTACAAAAATATTCTGCAAATAGCCTCTTTCTAAGGCCCGAACCTCTATATGCCTGATAGCATGAATCTGACACACATATTCTTTAGTAACAGAAGTATCCTCACGAAAAGGAGTAGTTGCCTCTAATACAGGCGCGACCTCCTCTTTTTCGGTTTCGCGTTGATTACAACCACTTAATAGAATGACAATTAAGCCAAGAACTAGAGATGCTTTAATATTCATTTTTAGAATGTTTAAGGTTGAATTTTCAGAAAGGGTCGAAATCATTAACATATAAATTTTTGTCGATGAAATGAATAAAGTAATATGCTTATAGCAAAACCGATGCCAATTTCCGGAAACAATAAAATCAATTAGTTAAATATCACGGCAAATAAAATAGGTTTAAATGCACCACACCTACCAAGACAGGATATCTAAAACACCCTTAATAGGATTTATCATGCTTGCTATTGAGGTGGTTTTTTAAAAACTTACCTCAATATCCTGTAAAATTCCTTCCTTTTAAAATACCTAACGGCACATGAGCTCTCAGCACATCACTCGCATAGTATTCACACCCGGTGAACCTGCCGGCTTAGGTCCAGATCTCTGCTTACAACTAGCTCAAAACGACCTACCCTACCAACTCATTATTATTGGTAGCGCCGATTTATTGCGCCAAAGAGCGCTTGAATTAAATCTACCGATTCAAATTAAGCCATTTAATCCTGACGATCATTCAACAACGCATCAAGCCGGTTGTTTAAACGTACTTAATATTGATCTTGCCATACCTGTAACCTCTGGTAAAACAGACCTTTTAAATAGCCCATATGTTTTAAAAACTCTGACTACCGCTACAGAAGGTTGTATCAATAGACTATTTGATGCCATGGTGACCGGGCCCGTCGATAAAGGCATTATTAATGATGCAGGCGTTGCGTTTAGTGGCCATACCGAATTTATTGCCGAAATAACCGGCGGATACCCTGTGATGATGTTAGCAACACCCGGCTTGCGCGTTGCTTTAGCCACGACACACTTACCCCTTAAAGACATCAGTGCCGCCATCACACCTGAAAGCTTAAACAGTGTTATTAGCATCTTGGAACATGATTTACGTACGCGCTTTAAAATACCTAAACCCAAAATTCTAGTCTGTGGCCTAAATCCTCATGCAGGCGAGAATGGCCATTTAGGCATGGAAGAAATTGAAGTAATTTCGCCTGTCATCAACACATTCAAAGAACAAGGCTACGATATTGTGGGCCCATTACCGGCAGATACCTTGTTTACCTCTAAGTATTTAGAAACTGCTGACGCCGTATTGGCCATGTATCACGACCAAGGCTTACCGGTGCTTAAATATCAAGGCTTTGGTAATGCCGTTAATATTACCTTGGGCTTACCCATTATTCGTACATCCGTTGATCATGGCACTGCCTTAGATCTCGCAGGCACGGGCAAGGCTAATCTAGGTAGCCTGTTATTTGCCATAAATACCGCCTTAACCATGACCTCTCAATCTTCTTGATAACATGACACACACACCTCGCAAACGCTTTGGTCAAAACTTTTTACACGACCATAATATTATCTACAGCCTATTATCCAGCCTTAATGCCCAAGCCAAAGATCATTGGGTTGAGATTGGTCCCGGCATGGGCGCCTTAACAGAACCTTTATTAGCACAAGGTTTAAACCTAGAAGTCGTGGAACTCGATAGAGATTTAGTGGTTTATTTAAAAGATAAATTTAAAGCCTATCCGCACTTAAAAATTCACAGCGCTGATGCCTTAAGGTTTGATTTTGCCGCCCTCGCTAAAGACAATGAAAAACTCCGTGTGATAGGTAACTTACCCTACAACATCTCTACACCCTTGATGTTTCATTTACTCGACAATGCTAACTGTATTGAAGATATGCACTTTATGTTGCAAAAAGAAGTAGTCGATCGTATTTGTGCAGAACCGGGTAGTAAAAAATACGGCCGCCTGAGTGTAATGATGCAGTACTACTGTAAAACAGAACTCTTATTTGACGTACCCCCAGAAAGCTTCGATCCAGCGCCTAAAGTCATGTCAGCTATCGTCAAGCTAATTCCACATGCTCAACCGCCTGTGGAAGTAAACAATCTTAAAATGCTAAACCGCGTTGTGGTGCAAGCCTTTTCACAACGTCGTAAAACTTTACGCAACTCATTAAAAAAGCTCATTGAAGAAGATGCGATCAGCGCTTTAGGTGTTGATCCTAACTTACGTGCCGAAATGATTTCACTGACTGACTTTGCTAGACTCAGCAATTTAATCCGAGAAGAAGAACTAGAAGAGAACTGCGACAATTTGCCACATTCCATTTGTTAGAGTAACTCGATATTATAATACCAACTCTTGAGATGCAAATTCCTCCTCCTAGGAATTCAGAGTTTTATATCCTTCTTCTAAATGCGACCCCAAAGGCCGCATTTTTTTTGCCTAAAATCCCACTACAAACCACAAAACACCCGTCTAAATCGTGCATAAATCAAGGTTTAATGGCAAACTATCGCTTTAAATGACTAACACTTGAGAGACCATGAACTACTGGCTAATGAAATCTGAACCGGATGTATTTGGCATCCAAGATCTTTATCAAAGACCTCAGCAAACCGAACCCTGGGATGGAGTGCGTAATTATCAAGCTAGAAACATGATGCGCGATGCTATGAAATTGGGCGATCAAGTGTTCTTTTATCATTCAAATTGCGATGAACCCGGCATCGTCGGTATTATGGAAATTGCTAAAGAAGGCTACCCAGATCATACTGCTTTTGACCCAGACAACCATCACTTTGACCCTAAAAGTGATCCCGCTAACCCGCGCTGGATAATGGTTGATGTTAAATTTGTTAGACAATTCTCGCGTACTATTGGACTTAAAGAATTAAAAGCCAGACCCGAGTTAGTCAGTATGGCAGTGGTCAGGCCCGGTAATCGCTTATCGGTTATGCCCGTGAGCGCTGAAGAATGGGCGTTAATTTTAGGTTTAGAGTCAGAATAAATTATCGAGGTACTAATTAGATGGCCTCTGGTTTGATGATCATTTATCCAAACCAAAGGAAACGAAGTATTTAATGGCCGTCTCGACGGCTAAAAACACATTAAAGCTTAGACTTAGGGATTTATCGCTTTAGTTTGGCTAAAGAAAGCTTTAGTTCCACACATTATCACGAGCGTATCACCAACCGGAATTTAGGTTACTCACATTAAAGCGATAATGTTATAGACCTAAGCTTTAATGTTATGAACTTAAGCTTTGTTTACTCACATTGTAACGAGAAGTTGATCAATCATGGCTTGGGTTTAAGTAAACAAAGCGTTAGTTACACACATTATCACGAGCGTATCAGCAACCGGCGTTTAGGTTACTCACATTAAAGCTTAGATTGTATAAACCTAAGTCTTAATGTTATGAACAAAGATTTTATTTACGCATATTAAAGCGATAAGTTGATCATTCATGGTTTTAATGTGGGTAAAGAAAGCGTTAGCTTAGGGTGTTTTCGCTTTAGTTACCCCCTATCAAAGCCATCATGTCATGAACCTAAGCTTAGGTTACTGCTATAAAAGCTTCGGCTATAAAACCCCTTAATATACGTCACAAACTGTCGTAGCCGTGTCATAACATACACGTGATTAAGTCAGGCCGATAAACAAAAAAATAGTAAAATGCAGCTTATTGAGTTTTAATTGAACTTACTTTATAAACACACCACTACGACTACAGTTGGTCATCAACCCAATATATCATGCAATTAATCGCTCTAAATTTGCACGACGAGCGGCATATAAAAGACAGGCTTGAATATCAAGTAACTCTAAATCTGGAAAGTCTTGCAGGATTTATTCTGGACTTACACTTACACTTACACTTACACCAATAAAATCAACCCACACAAACTTAAGCCTATGCCGATAGTTTGTTTAATAGTTAATGTTTCATTCAAAAAGAAAACGCCACAGATGATGGCAACTATCGGGTACATGGCGGTCATGGTGGCTATGGTACTGACAGGGCCTTTAGTAATGGCGTAAAAATAAGTTAAAGTCCCAAGAAACCCACAAATCCCAACACTATAAGCCAATGACGCACCCCGCAGATTAAATTCGGGGCGCCCACCGATAAAGATCAGTACAAAAACCGCTACGGTTAGGCCGCCACAAATCTCATAGATAATGGCGCTAAGGGGGCTTAGTTCAGCTAAAGCCAATTTTGGTAAAAAGACCATGCAGCCCCACAGTAATACGGTTGCTATAACGGGTATTATTAACGCTAGATTCATAAGAAAATACTCTTAATACTCAGTGACTAACCGTTTTTGAGAAGATATTGACAATAAGCACGCCAATTATAATCAACGAAATCCCCAAAATAGCAGGTAGATCAAGTTTCTGTCCGTAGAAAAACCAACCGGCAATTGAGACTAAAACAATTCCAAAGCCTGACCAAATTGCATAAGCAATACCCGTACTCATGTTTTTTAAGGTGAGTGACAAAAAGAAGAACGCTATCACATAGCCCATAATGACAATAAGGCTTGGGATAAGCTTAGTGAATTGTTCTGTGGCTTTTAGTGCTGAAGTGGCGGCCACTTCACTCACAATAGCCAAGGTTAAATACAAATAAGTTAAAGCGGTTTCGCTCATTATCATTTTCCAGCCTAACCTTTACTCAAAAAACCGTTTTAAATAAAAGCCCGTATGCGATGCAGGGTTCTCAGAGACTTGTTTGGGAGTACCTTCTGCGACTAACACGCCACCACCGTCACCGCCTTCTGGCCCCATATCTATCAACCAATCAGCGGTTTTTATCACATCCAAATTATGTTCGATAACGATTACGGTATTACCGTGATCACGCAGGGTATGTAATACGCCAAGCAATTGCTTAATATCATGAAAATGTAAGCCCGTTGTTGGCTCATCTAAGATATACAGCGTTTTACCGGTATCGCGTTTAGACAGTTCTTTAGCTAGCTTAACGCGTTGCGCCTCACCACCTGACAGCGTAGTCGCGTTTTGGCCTAAGGTGATATAACTCAAGCCCACTTCCATTAGAGTATGCAGTTTTTTAGCTAAAGTGGGTACGGCACTAAAAAACTCGGCCGCGTCTTCAACTGTCATGTCCAACACTTGATTAATGGTTTTGCCTTTATAGCGAATCTCAAGGGTTTCACGGTTATAACGTTTACCATGGCAAGCATCACAATGCACAAAGATATCTGGTAAAAAGTGCATTTCTACTTTAATAACGCCATCACCTTTACAGGCTTCACAGCGCCCACCTTTTACATTAAAACTAAAGCGCCCAACGCTATAACCACGCGAACGCGCTTCGGGTGTTGCGGCAAATAACTCTCTAATCGGGGTAAATAATCCGGTATAAGTCGCAGGATTTGAGCGTGGCGTTCTACCAATGGGGCTTTGATCAATATCGACCACTTTATCAAAGTGATCTAAACCTTCAACGCTGTCACAAGGCGCCGGAATAACGCCCGCACGATTAATTAAACGCGCTGCATGGGCATATAAGGTGTCATTAACCAAGGTAGATTTACCCGATCCCGATACTCCAGTTACACAGGTTAATAAACCTACTGGAAAAGAGATATCGACATTTTTTAAATTATTCCCTTGCGCATTACGCACGGTAATTTGTTTCTTTTTATCAACAGGCGTTAATTTTTTAGGCACGTCTATACCGACTTTACCGGACAAATATTGACCGGTTAAAGATGCATCGTTATTAAGAATATCTTCTAAGGTGCCTTGAGCAATAATGTTGCCCCCATGCACTCCTGCCCCTGGACCAATATCTACAATATGTTGAGCGGCACGAATAGCGTCTTCATCATGCTCTACAACAATCACGGTATTACCCAGATCACGCAGATGAAAGAGCGTTTTTAATAAACGATCATTATCGCGTTGATGTAAACCAATCGAAGGCTCATCTAGCACATACATCACGCCCACTAAGCCCGCACCAATTTGACTCGCTAAACGAATCCGTTGCGCTTCGCCCCCCGATAACGTATCCGCACTGCGATCTAAGGTTAAATAATCTAAGCCTACATTCACTAAAAACTCTAAACGCTCTTTAATCTCTTTAATAATCTTGACCGAAATCTCACCGCGCTGACCGGGCAAGGCCAAGGTCTCAAAAAAAGCTAAAGACTTCCGAATGGGTAGATGCGTTAATTGATGCAGAGGATAGTCTTCTATAAACACATTGCGTGCGGCCACATTTAAGCGCGCACCATTACAAGCAGTACAAGGTCGATTAGATTGATATTTAGACAACTCATCACGGATTAACTGTGAGTCCGTTTCTAAATAGCGACGCTCCATATTGGCAATAATGCCTTCGAAGGGATGCTTTTTAATTTTTACGGGGCCCGTACCCGAAGAAAACCTGAACTCAATGGGCGTTGAACCACTGCCATACAGCACGAGTTCTTGGGCTTCTTTAGGTAATTCTGCATAAGGCGCTTCTATGTCAAAGCTAAAGTGATCGGCTAAAGAGCAAATCATTTGATAATAATAGCCATTGCGTCTGTCCCAACCTCTAATAGCGCCACCGGCCAAACTTAAATCTGGATTATGCACGACCAAATCGGCATCAAAATGCTGTCTAACCCCTAAGCCATCACAACTGACACACGCGCCTTTGGGGTTATTAAACGAAAAAATACGCGGTTCTAATTCCGTTAAACTGTAACCACAATGTTTACAGGCATAATGCTCAGAAAATACGATTTCTGAGTTATCTTCCAAAGACACCGCAATAGCAATACCGCCAGCAATTCGTAAAGCCGTCTCAAAAGACTCTGCTAAACGTAACGCTAAATCATCACGAATCTTAAAGCGATCCACCACCACTTCGATAGTGTGCTTCTTTTTTAAATCTAATTCGGGCGCATCATCCAAGTCATAAACCGTTCCATCAATACGCGCTCGAATAAAACCCTGTGCTTTTAAATCATCCAATAACTGAGCATGCTCACCTTTACGCTCATTAATAACGGGCGCCAATAACATCCACCGCTGTTCTTGTGGCTGTGCCATTAACAAATCCACCATCTGACTAATGGTTTGCGCTTCTAAAGATACATGATGTTCTGGACACTGCGGTGTGCCAGCACGCGCGTAGAGTAATCTTAAATAATCGTAAATTTCGGTAATAGTACCGACAGTAGAACGAGGGTTATGCGAAGTAGATTTTTGTTCTATAGAAATAGCGGGAGATAAGCCTTCGATATGATCCACATCAGGCTTTTCCATCATGGATAAGAATTGTCGAGCGTATGCAGATAAAGACTCCACATACCGACGCTGACCTTCTGCGTAAATAGTATCAAACGCCAGAGACGACTTTCCGGAACCTGAGAGCCCCGTAATGACGATTAATTTGTCTCGGGGTAAATCAATATCAATATTCTTGAGGTTATGGGTTCTGGCACCACGGATGCTAATTGTATCCATCAAATCATTCCGGCAATTTAAACAACTTTATAATATACGTTAAAGTTTAGAGAGTTCAAACCTAACTCAGGAAATAAGAGTATGCCTAAATCAGATATGCACCTCTTTAGATCAGATATACCCCTCGTCGCACCATAAAAATACAACATTAACCCAAAAGCACTTCATAACCCCCTGTTTCATATAAGTGAAAAAGTTGGAACGGTTTATGCATTACACATAGTAAACCCTCTCTATTGATAAACTTAGAGAGTTGTTTATTTGGAATATTAAACCTGCCGGATGCAGAATTCTTTTAATTACTCTTAAGAGGTTTCCTATGATTACTAACTACTTTACCTTTATGGCAGCGCTGTTAGTCGTTCTTATGGCAGGAGGCAGTATCTTTCTTATGCAAGATACTGTTGCTAGAAAGAAAAGCGTTAACTGGCTGTATGTATTGACCGGTGGTTTAGCTTTTTATTGCATTGAAAGCACTAGCTATGGCCAACCCTTACAGCATACTTTTTTACTAGTTGTGGCTTTATACATCATCCCCATTAGCATTGGCGGTTTTTTAGATCGCGATCACAAAACTTTTAGCAAAAAATAAGTTCTAGACCTTATGAAAGATATTAAATATGAGTGCCAGACCCCTCTGGCACTCATAAAGCTTTAAGAGTAAAAACTAAGGTAGCACCTTAATCCGCATCGACAAATCTACCGCGTTAACATGCTTAGTTAATGCCCCAATAGAAATATAATCCACACCGGTTTCTGCGACACTTCGAATTGTTTCTAAACTGATATTTCCAGACGCTTCTAGCTCAACAGATCCTGATGTTAAAGCGACTGCGGTACGTAAATCTTCTAAACTAAAATTATCCAACATGATGCGATCTGGTTTAGCCGCTAAAGCTTCTTGTAACTCCCCTATCGTTTCAACCTCTACTTCAACCGGCACAGTAGTTAATTTTCTGGCTACTTGAATGGCATTAGTAATAGAGCCCGCCGCCATAATGTGATTCTCTTTAATTAATACGCCATCATACAAACCAATACGGTGGTTATAAGCACCGCCACAAGCGACGGCATACTTTTGTGCGTCTCGTAAGCCCGGTATTGTTTTACGCGTATCCAAAACTTTACAACCAGTTCCTACGACTGCATCCGCATATTCTTTAGCGACAGTGGCTGTCGCTGATAACATTTGCACCCAATTAAGCGCCGTACGTTCGCCCGTTAATAAGGCTCTGGCTTGCCCTTGCACAGTGCATAGCAATGTATTGGCAGGAAGCATTTCTCCTTCTGTTACCAACCAATTAATAACAACCTTAGGATTCAATTGGGCAAATACTTCATTAAACCAAGCCTGACCGCATATCACCATCGCTTCTCGAGTAATAACTTCTGCGTAAGCGAGTGCAGATTCAGGAATAATGGCGGCAGTAATATCTCCAGAACCGATATCTTCCTCTAAAAATACATCTATTTTGTGTGACTTCAAAGCGTCGATCATCTTGTAAAAATTTGAAGGGTTATAGACTGATTATGCTTAGTCTCTTAAAAATGGATACAATAACGCAAATAAGCGTATCAATCGACTAAGTTTAGCGATTTTTATGATAAATTTGGATGATAGTACTGAATTTAACAAGTATACTGAGACCTTGTTTGCAAGCCACACCGCTTAATACACAACAAAGTTATTAGACCCTATTCTTTAAGAAGGTAAATCTGATCTTGAGTGCAGTTATCAATGATTTAAAAAGGTAAGTGATGGTATCTACATCCGTAAAACCTATATCTAGTGCACCACTTTCTGCCGCAGAAATGCAGAGGATTAGTTTAGAAATCAATCAAGATTTTGCGCCTGTACCGTGCCCTGATAAGCTGGCTCCATCATACCCAGACATCTTATCATCTCAAGAATTGCTTGGCATTAGCCAAATTATTAGCACGGGATTTGCGCCTAGCATTAAGAACACATCACCGGAAATTGTGCTAATGCCTATTGATCCGGAACATGTGCATGCCTATTGGCATTTACCCGAACCTGAACCATTATCTGAGTCTAATTCAGAACTCACCTTAAGCCTTCATCCCTTGGCAGATACCCATCCGGATGACCCTAAATATGCCTGGTTAGATTTTTTTATTAATAACCGTCAAGATCAAAAAACGCTGACGCTACCTAACAACACTAACCATCAGCATTACTTCGCCAGCCTCAGCCAAACTGATGCTAGACAACAGTTGCATACACTGGCCACCTCTAATATTGCCCAAGTACCGCAACAAGAAATTCATGATGTAGAGCCCGTTATGAATACTGCACAGCTATTTCAACCTGTTGCCAAACGCTGTGCAGCGCATCGACCTAGCTCACTGATTTTGAATACTTCTGGCCAGAACTTTAAGCACTAAACAGCACCGATGAAGACAGGATATTTAAGCTTAATACTGCATGCTCACCTACCCTATGTTAGACACCCTGAGCATGAAAGTTTTTTTGAAGAAAACTGGTTATTTGAAGCCATTACAGAATGTTACATACCACTCATCGGGGTACTTGATCGTTTACAGGACGATCAAATCGACTATCGCTTAACGCTGTCTTTATCTCCACCACTACTGACTATGTTGCGTGATGATTTATTGCAGCAACGCTATCTGAAGTATTTGCACTCTCACATTGAACTGGCCGAGAAAGAAGTGTTTCGCACCCAAAAGCAAGCAGCGCTTAATGAGCTCGCTCAGTTTTACTTAAAATTTTATCAAAACACTCTAACTGTATATAAAGATCAATATCAAGGCGACATTATCAGCGCCTTTAAAAAACACCACATTAGTGGCCAATTAGAACTGATTACATGCGCCGCTACGCATGGATTTTTACCTTTATTAAATATCAGTGAAACCGCTGTTCGTAATCAGATCAATATAGGGGTTAACACGTTTAAATCTCACTTAGGTTATGCACCCACGGGCATTTGGCTACCTGAATGTGCTTATTATCCGGGAGTTGAAAAACTGCTTGCCGAAGCAGAGTTACAATATTTCTTTATGGATACCCATGGTATTTTAGACGCGAACCCTGCCCCAAATAATGGCGTTTATGCCCCTCTTAATTGTGGCAATGGCGTACATGCGTTCGGTCGTGATCCAGATTCATCTAAACAAGTATGGAGTTCTCACGAAGGTTATCCTGGTGATTTTGATTATCGTGAATATTATAAAGATATCGGCTTTGATCTAGAACTTGATGTAGTCGCACCCTATATATTAGATGGCACAACTCGCGCAAATACTGGCATTAAATACTATCGTATTACCGGCAAAGACATAGAAAAACAACTCTATGATCCAGTGATAGCCACGAAAAAAGCTAAACAACATGCAGCAGATTTTATTAATAAGCGCCAACAGCAAATTGCGGCACTTACTAAAAAAATGGATAAAGCGCCCATTATTGTGGCGCCCTACGATGCTGAACTCTTTGGGCATTGGTGGTTTGAAGGACCACAATGGCTAGAAGAAGTATTGAGACTAGCCAGTGTTGCTGAGCAATCTTTAGCAACGAACGCCTGTAGCGATTACTTGGAACAATACAGCTCTGCTCAAGTTGCTACCCCTGCCGCTTCCACTTGGGGCGACCAAGGCTACTACAGTTACTGGCTTAATGATAGCAACAGTTGGATTTATCCTTATTTGCATCAAGCGGAATCAGAAATGGAACAACTGGCACTGGATTTGAATAACTTAACGGTGACACCTTTGCAGACCCGTGCAGCTAATCAAGCCGCTCGATCTTTATTGTTAGCCCAAGCATCAGATTGGCCTTTTATTATGAAAGCGGGGACTACGACCGAGTATGCCAACAAACGTATTACCGATCATTTAGCCCGCTTTAACTATTTGCACGATTGTATCCGTAAGAATCGCATTAATGAGCGATACTTAACGGCTTTAGAGACTATGGACAACATCTTTCCTGATATCGATTTCAAAGATTACTGTCCTAATTAATTCTGTAGGCTGAGACTAATCTCAACCTACAAATACCACTTTTTACTTACAATTATTATGCTTTACTTGCTGTGGAGTGAGCTTCCAAATATCTTGGTTGTATTCATTAATCGTACGATCTGTTGAAAACTTACCACTATTAGCACAGTTGATAATACTCATCTTAGTCCAATGATCATGGTCACGATAAGCATCTTCTACGCGCGCTTGGGCATCTACATAACTTCTAAAATCAGCAATCGTCATCCAAGGATCATGCGGGCTTTTAATACTCGCAATCACATCATCAAATAAGCCTGGCTCGCATTGATTAAAATGGCCAGACTCTAACAAATGTAGTACTTCTTTTAAATCTTGATCTTGGCCAATGATACTAAGTGGATCATAATGCCCGCGACGCTCTTCAATTTCTTGCTCAGTTAGACCAAACAAAAAGAAATTTTCATCCCCCGCTTCTTCTCTAATCTCAATATTAGCGCCATCCAACGTACCAATCGTAATGGCACCATTCATCATCAACTTCATATTACCGGTACCTGACGCTTCTTTACCCGCCGTAGAGATTTGCTCTGATAAATCGGCACCGGGACAAATTTTTTCCATAGCTGATACACGATAATCTGGTAAAAATAACAACGTCAGTTTATTAGCTGTATCGGGATCGGCATTAATGACATGGGAAACATTATTGATTAATTTAATAATCTTTTTCGCCATTTTATAACCCGGCGCCGCTTTACCCCCTATGAGTACACATCGAGCTACGTGATGTTCTGCACCGCGTTTTTTAATGTCATTGTACAAATGAATCACATGCAAAACGTTTAATACCTGACGTTTATACTCATGAATACGCTTCACTTGCACATCAAAAATCGCATTGACATCAAAATGCAATTCACTAGGATGTTTACGCTTTTTATAATCGATCAAACGTTGCTTAGCGGCTTGTTTAATGGCTCGCCAGCGTTGTCGGAATTTAGCATTCTCTGCATAAGGTTCTAACTTTTTCAACTGAGATAAATCAGTAATCCAAGCATCACCGATCGTTTCAGTGATTAAATCTGCTAACTCCGGATTACAAGAAGCCAACCAACGTCTGGGTGTAACACCATTGGTTTTATTATTAAACTTATAAGGCCATAGCTCATAGAAATCTTTAAATAGACCTTGTTGCAATAATTGTGAATGTAATTGCGCTACCCCATTAACAGAAAAACTGCCTACTAACGCCAAGTAGGCCATACGTACTCTTTGCTCGCCCTCTTCTTCTATGATGGACATTCTTCGCATACGATCAGTATCACCTGGCCAATGCAAAGAAACTTCTTCCATAAAGTGGGCGTTAATCTCAAAGATAATCTCCATTAATCGTGGCAATAATCGACGCATCAAATTAACCGACCATTTCTCTAATGCTTCTGGCAATAAAGTATGATTCGTATAAGCCATCGTTTTTTTAGTAATTGCCCATGCATCATGCCAAGACAAATGATACACATCGACTAATAAGCGCATTAACTCAGGAATAGCAATACTCGGATGCGTATCATTTAACTGAAAACAATTCTTCTCTGCAAAATGTTTAAAATCCTTGCCGTGCGTGTCAACCCAATGCGCCAACACATCTTGTAAACTTGCGGAAGCTAGGAAATATTGTTGTTTTAAACGTAGCTCTTTACCATTTTCATTAGCATCATTAGGGTACAAAACCATTGTAATGTTCTCAGCGGTAATTTTAGAAGCCACTGCTTCAGCATAATCACCGGCATTAAACTCATCTAAATTAAACTCTTCAGTTGCAACCGCTTTCCATAAACGTAAAGAATTAACCGTACCATTTTTATAGCCAGGTACGGGAGTATCAAAAGGCACAGCTAAAACATTTGAAGTAGAAATCCAGTGATTTCGCAACTCACCTTCTTCTGTCGTATGCACTTCTGTATGACCGCCAAACTTAATGCAATGTGAATATTCTAAGCGCTCAATTTCCCACACATTACCATGACGTAACCAATGATCCGGCTTTTCTACTTGCTCACCATTCACAATCGTCTGGGTAAACATACCGTATTCATAACGTAAGCCATAACCCACTACCGGTAATTGCAAAGTCGCACAACTATCAATAAAACAAGCCGCTAAACGACCTAAGCCGCCATTACCCAAGCCTGCATCATGTTCACTAGCAATCAGTTCTTCGATTTCTATGCCTAAGTCATACATCGCGCCCTTAACCGTATCCGTGACCCCCAAATTAAGCATGGCATTGCTTAAGGTACGCCCCATCAAAAACTCCATTGATAAATAATAAAGTTTACGCGCGTCGTTGGTTCTATAGGTTTGATGCGTGTCTTTCCAGCGCTCCATTAAACGATCACGAATCGCTTGTGATAGTGCCTCATTTGCATAATAGGGAGAGCGACAGTGCTCATCACGCCCTAATAAATGTACATAATATTGCTTAAAATCTTCCTCGAAATCATGCTTTTTCATACCTTGTTCAGGTAACTTGATAATCGCAAGTTTAGGTTTACTAAGAACGAATTTATTTTGAGGCATGAGAACTCCTAGAGTTTTGTGAGGAGTGGCTTAAAGAATCAACCATAAAAACCACAGTGTGACTAGGGTACGGTATAAAGATGACAAAATGAAGTAGAAAATTGTCTATTTTTTGTGAATCAGCCGCACACAAGTAGAATCAGTATTCATTTGATAAAAGTCTGCACTGATCCATAAATCGCCGACAGCCGCTAATTCATCATTCAGATAAACCAAAGGGATTGACTGCCTTTCCCAAGGAGGAATACCGGCTTCTTGAAACAAGTCTTTTAAAGCATGATGACCTTCTCGATTCGGCAGACGTATCTTTTCGCCCCCTTTACGTGCCTTGATCGTCACGACAGACTGCTGCCATTTATCTAACAATATGCCTGCTTCTGCCTGAAGAACCTCTAAGCTTTGATACTTAGCTACTTTGACTGAGTTTTCAATCACTTTCCAAACCGTCTCAACAACCCCCTCAATCCTTTTATCTTCAAGACAGTAAAGCTTATCTCGATATCTTCTGACGACACAGCCTTGCCCCGATAACACGGGATCACTGTCTTGTCTGGCCATCATGACTTCAGTTCGCAATCGTTTTACAAAGGCTTCTGAGGGCATTTTATAACCCAAAGATTCAAACCATTCTCGAATAACCAAAACCTGTTTAGAAACATCTAACATTTCTAATTGATTAATCAACAGGGTGTTATCTGCGGCATTGAGCACGCTATCAAACAACTCATGTGCTTGTTCAGAGAGCAACTCTTGCGCCTGTGCGCAATGTTTTGCTGAACGCGAAACCGTTTTATCACAAGCCGGCCAACGATCTTTTAATAAGGGCAAAACATCGTTACGGAGAAAATTACGATCATAATCATTGCTGAAATTACTGGGATCAGTCACCCAAGTCAAACCGTTCTCTAAAGCATAAGCATCAATATTTTGCTTAGACACATTTAAAAAAGGTCGCAACAATTGTCCTTTACCAAATGCAATAGCTTCTGGCATACCTGACAAGCCCTTTAATCCTCCGCCGCGAAACAACTGCAATAATACCGTCTCTAATTGATCTTCTCTGTGCTGAGCGACCAACAAAACATCATTTTCTTCAATCAATGTTTTTAAAGCGGCATATCTAGCATTACGCGCGGCCTCTTCAGGACTTTCTCCAGACTCAGGTGACGCATTAACGCGTAATACCTTAAAGCCTACCTGCAATTCAGCAGCAATCTTTTCACAATGCACCGCCCACAAATCTGCCTCAACCTGCAAGCCATGATGCACATAGACCGCACAGATTTTGTCTTTAAATTCTGGCATAGCTGCACACACATGCAACAACACATGTGAATCCACTCCACCGCTATAACCAATGATGATACGAGCAGCCTGTCGGCATTTCTGAAATACGGAAACAAGAGAATCTGCTGAAAGCAATTCTGACATAGCGATTTTACTTAGAATGGTTTGATTGATGACTATTAAGATTATTACCGAGCCAAATAGGCTCGGTAATGAAAATGACAACCTGATTATATTATCTAAAACTCAAGCCAAAACTTAATTTATTTTTTAAGTTTACTTTCTATGAGCGGCCAAACACGTGCCAACCATTGTGCTTTTATAAACTGCATAGCAGGCTTAACTTCAAGAATCAGAACTTTAATTAAAGCTAACAAACGATCAGGAATAGATGCCTCACCATTATCTCGCCATTCTAAATAGCGAGAGCCCAAACCATTAACGAAGATCGGTTTATAAAGCCACATCTCTAGTATAGAAGTCACCCACATAAACATAAATGAGATACCCATACCCATACCGGCAAAAATAACCAGCCAAGCAAAAATGGGATCAATCTTGGTTAACCACCACGACATAATATCGGCTATTAAAAATGCATAAGGCATCCCGATAGCAATACATTTGTATTGTGTCGTCGTTGTTTCAGAGAAGCTAAAAATCAAACCCACAAACATAAAGATAAAGCTAATTCCAAATAAATGAATATGCGATACCCTTGTGAGGGAAGCAAAAGTCGCTCCGGTGTCTTGAGTGGTATAAGGCTTAAGCCCCTCAAGCTTACTAAAATCAGGAAGCCCGGAAGCTTCTTTGTTATGACACATAACACAGCGCGTTTCGATAATCTTATCAATGCCATCGGCTTTATAATCAACAAGATCAGCACCATCTCTGACCCACTCCATAATCTTAAAACGTTCTTGATCGGGCGCATTAACTTTCATTGCCCCATTCAACTGTTTTTCTAGCACTGTACCAGATCTATTACCATAATAGCTGTACACAATATCATCCACTGATAAGCCAAACTTACCATCTGCCATACCATGGGTAAATAGAATTTGTATTAAAGCAAACAGATAACCAACTCCGACAGTACAGAGGTAACCGGTAAACAATACTTTAATAGGGGTATCGTGATCTTTTAAAGGCGTATATTTTTGAGTCATAATTCGTCAACTAGTCAAAGTGCACTGGATTGTCCATGAATCCATATATTTAAAACGTAACCAACAAAAACCTTCACCCTGAATTCTGTTTGTTAGTACCCGATAATACAAAAAACCAACGACAGACAACTTTAAATGAGCTTAAAACAAACAAACCCATTGATCTACAATTACTTTAATGCAATTTTCACACCAGATAGCAGAAGTATTGATATAGTTGATTTTCATACTAGGGCAATCAACTATCACAACAGATTCAATGCCTTTATTGATGACGCTATCTTTATGAAATAAAAGAAATTATTATAAAGCACTAATATTTCAGCTTGTTGACACTGACGCAATCATGTCTCTTTAAGATATTAAGAGACATGAGAACTATCCTCTGCATAAGTTGGTGCACTAAACGCTTTAATGCACTACACAAGGACTTTGTATTCACACTAACCGCCCAATTTAGCCACACTACCCAAGGACGGTTTATGTGAAGATAGGAAAGGAATAACCCTTAAATTGATATTTTAGAAATACCGACGGCTTGACGTAATTCTTTAATAAATGGCGCGCTTACAGCACGGGCTTTTTCTGCACCTTCTTGTAATTGTTGCTCAATATGCTCTGGCGCTTCTAGCAAGGCTTCATAGCGCTCTCTCGCTGGAGTAATGTGATCATTGATATGCTCAAACAATTCGCGCTTCATTTCTCCCCAACCTATGCCCTCTGCATAACGCTGACGCATTTCTTGCAATTGCTCTTTATTCGCAAACGAACGATAAATACTGAACAAGGTGCAATCATCTGGATCTTTAGGCTCACCCGGTTCTAACGAATTAGTCTTAATCTTATTGATCAATTTCTTCAGTTTCTTTTCAGGCTCAAACAACGGAATCGTATTGTTATAACTCTTACTCATCTTGCGTCCATCAAGCCCTAACAAGGTTGCACTCTCTGCGTCCACTACCGCTTCTGGTAAAGCAAAATGATCTCCGTAAATATGATTAAAACGTGCTGCGATATCTCTAGCCATTTCAATATGCTGAATTTGATCTTTACCCACCGGCACTTTATTAGCATTAAACATTAAGATATCAGCCGCCATTAAGATAGGGTAACTAAACAACCCCATGTTAATGCCTTTATCAGGATCATTCTCACCGCTCTGCTCATTATCTGCTACGGCAGCTTTGTAGGCATGCGCTCTATTCATTAATCCTTTTGATGCAACACACGTTAACATCCACGCTAGCTCTGTGATTTCTGGCACGTCGGATTGTCGATAAAACACCGCATTAGAGGTATCTAGGCCTAATGCCAACCAAGTCGCCGCAATCTCTAAACTAGATTGTCTTACACGCTCAGGTTCTTGGCATTTAATTAAAGCATGATAGTCAGCAAGAAAATAAAAAGGGGCTACATTTTCATCTTTACTTGCCGCGATAGCGGGTCTAATGGCACCCACATAATTACCTAAATGTGGCGTACCCGTGGTCGTAATACCTGTTAAAACAATCGCTTTAGTCATATCTACCCATTTCTTATAATTATTGTTAATGAAATATTACCTAAATTCTGTCTATTAGCCAATAACTTAGCATAATTTGTAAGCCATTCTTATACGGCTTAAACCAACTCACCCTGCATATAATCTTCGCCAACTGCGACTAAACGCGTCATCAATGTCTTATTCTCAACGGATTCATCTGCGTTGATCACACAAGCAACTTTTAAATAATTTGGCGTGTAACCAAACACCCGCTGCTTACCGTTTTCTAAAGACTCACTATAACCTTCCCACAAAATGGGGAACACAGCTCCTATATTTTCTTGGCAAAAGCCCTGCTTCATCGCGTGCGCTAGAGCATGTAATTGTTGGCTGCGCTGTTTCTTAAGCTCATTAGGGACTTGATCTGGCAAAGTCGCAGCTTTAGTACCTTCTCGACTAGAATAAGTAAAAATATGAATGTGGCCAAAGCCTGTTTGCTTAATAAAAGCATAGCTATCCTGCCATTCTTCTTCCGTTTCTCCAGGGAAACCAACAATAATATCTGTCGTGATATTAAAGTGCGGAATTTTTTGACGCAATTGATTAACGATACTAGCAAACTCAGTTGTTTTACAACGTCTCGCCATACGGCGTAACACTAGATCTGAACCACTCTGTAAAGGTAAATGTAAATGCGGCATCAAGCGCGGATTATCAAATAAAGTAAAGAAGTTATCTGGCAATTCCCAAGGCTCTAAGGAGCCTAATCTTAACCGTGGAATAGTCGTTTCCGCCAAAATTGCAGTAATTAAATCAGAAAGATTATTACCTAAATCACTGCCATACCCGCCCAAATGCACACCGGTTAAAATGACCTCGGTAATACCTTGCTGATGCAATGCGTTAATTTCATCAATCACTGCTTGCACTGGACGACTCGATTCCTCACCACGTGCGACCGTTACAATACAAAAAGTACAACGATAACGACAGCCATCTTGCACCTTAACAAAGGCACGTTGCCTGCCTCGGGTAAATAAAGAAATCTCGCCTGGCTCAGTCGACATAGCCGGCATCACTTCCATCGTCAGCTCAGTTAAGGTTTTTTCTACCAACTGATCCTTATCTTTATTACTGACCACCAAATCCACGCCCATTAAAGACTGCGCTTCTTCTTGATTTAAAGTCGCATAACAACCGCTTAATACTAACTTAGCTTGCGGATTATCCCGGTGAATACGGCGCACTAACTGACGAGACTTTCTAGCAGCATCTTGCGTAACGGCACACGAATTAATCACAATCAAATTAGCCGCCTCTGCTTGGCGCGTAATTTGATGACCAAACTTTTGAAACGCCTGCGCCCAAGTCTCCAACTCTGCTTCATTAAGCCGACAGCCTAATGTTTTAAGGTGAACTTTCATCAATTATCCAAAAAACCAATATCCCACTACAATCGCAGCAATAATACCCGAAAAATCGGCTATTATCCCACAAGCAACAGCATGACGAATACGTTTGATCCCCACTGCTCCAAAGTAAATCGCCAGCACATAAAAAGTCGTCTCCGTACTGCCTTGCACTATAGACGCTAAGCGCCCTGCAAAAGAATCTGCGCCATACGTTTTCATGGTATCAATCATCATCGCTCTAGCGCCACTTCCACTAAACGGCTTCATTAACGCTGTCGGTAAGGCATTAATAAAACGAGCATCCATACCCACACTGTGCACGGCCACTCTGGCTAAATCCGCTAATAAATCTAGAGCACCGCTGGCTCTAAACACCCCTATTGCCACTAACATAGCCACCAAATAAGGGACAATTAATATAGCCGTTTGGAAGCCTTCTTTAGCACCTTCAATAAACGCCTCATAAGCATTAACTCGCTTATAAACAGCGCCAATAATGAAACTAATCACTAAACTGAATAAAATCAAATTACTAATAATTGCTGACTGCACCAACATTTGCGCTTGCGATAAACTTGAGAAATAAGCCAATAATCCAGCAATCATTAAGGTAAAACCACCGAGATAAGCCATCACTACTTTGTCGAGTAGATTAATCTTCTGCACAAAAGCTACTGCCAATAAGCCCATCATTGCCGACACATAAGTGGCAATCAAAATAGGAATAAACACATCCGTTGGATTTAAAGCACCCATCTGCGCGCGATAAGTAAAAATGGTGATAGGGAATAAAGTGACCCCTGATGTATTAATCACCAAAAATAAAATTTGAGCATTAGTAGCCGTATCGGGTTTAGTATTTAGGGTTTGTAATGCTTGCATAGCCTTAATACCCAAGGGAGTTGCCGCATTATCTAACCCTAAAGCATTGGCAGAAATATTCATGACTATAGCGCCCAATGCGGGATGATCTTTAGGCACTTCAGGCATTAAACGACTGAATAACGGTGTAAGACTGCGCGTGATTAAATCAATAAAGCCACTCTTTTCTCCAATCTTCATAATGCCTAACCACAAGGCCAACACGCCAGTTAACCCCAGAGAAATCTCAAAAGCAGATTTAGATAAACTGAACATAGCCTGCATTAACTGCGCAAATACCTGCTGATCACTTAAGATTACCAGCTTAAAAAGGGCTGTTAAAAAAGCGATTAGAAAGAAGGAAATCCAAATGATATTTAGCACGATAGAAGAGTAGGATTATCTTGGTGAATGAACTCAATTATTTAGATCGAATTATAATAGTTATTCTATGCAAAATGGATTTAATCCTGAATCACTCACTTTAAAGACGACTAATAAGCGTTAATGAATCTCAACTAAGCCTTGTCTTTTATGCTTAAAATATTAAACATTATTATCTAAACTTTAACTAAACAGCCTCAGGAATACACAGTTAACTTATGTGGATACAAAAAGAATTTAATTTAACTGCCAAACCCAGAGGCTTTCATCTCATTACGGATGAGATCATTAAAGCACTGCCAGAATTAAAGCAAATTGATTGCGGCTTGCTGCATCTTTTTATTCAGCATACCTCTGCGTCATTAACGATTAATGAGAATGCCGACTCCACTGTTCGTCAAGATTTAGAGAGTCACTTTAATATTTTTGTGCCAGAAAAAGCACCTTACTATCGACATGATTATGAGGGTGATGATGACATGCCCGCCCATATCAAAAGTTGCCTATTAGGTAGCAGTGTCAGCATTCCTATTACCAAAGGCGCACTTAACTTAGGCATATGGCAAGGTATTTACTTATGTGAACATCGTAACAGAGGGGGGAGTAGACATTTCGTAGTGACTCTTCAAGGGCAGTCATTTTAATACAAACATATCGGACACCCTTATCAAAAGAAAATGATAAACTTTGGACTCTAGATTATAAATAATAAACCTTATAATCGACTACTTACAAAACCTTTAACCATTTAACCTCACCCTATTCTATGCATAAGCTAACCATCAAACATCTATTCTTTCTAATAACCTTATTAATGATTGGGTGCTCAAAACCTGAAGAAACGAATGTTATTAATGTAGCTGTGTCCCCCTCTTCCCCACCGATGCTCTTTGAAGAAAACGGTAAAATTGTGGGCGTAGATTTAGAGATATTTGATGGCTTTTGTAAAGAACGCAACTGCACACTTAAGATCACACCTTATGATTGGCAAGGCATGCTAGGTGCTGTTTCAAGTGGTCAGGCAGATGTTGCTTTCTCGGGCATTTCAATTACTGACAAACGTAAAGAAGCCATGGATTTTTCAGAGCCCTATTATGATAACGCTTGGCATCTGGTGAGTTTAAGTAGCAAAAATATAAAAATCACTGACCTTGCTGAACTTAAGAATTATTCGATTGGTTACCCTCGTGGCATGGCTTATAACGATTTAATTAAAAATGAATTAGAACCTAAAGGCTACTACTCTCTAAGTCAGGTTAAATTATATCCCTCCTACAATGAGGCTATTACGGACCTACAAAATGGTAACCTTGATTTAGCCTTTGTCGAAGAACCCGTCCTCGCTAATTATCAACACAAATTAAATCTACCTTTACATAGTAGTTATGTATTTAAAGGTTTCGACAAATTAGGCTTTGCATTTGCTAAAGGTTCTAAATTACGCGATGAATTTAATGAGTATCTAACGCAGCTTGGCCCAGAAAAAATCCAAGCTATTCTTGATAAAGGAATGCAATAAAAAGAGCGCGTATTCTTCTATGAGTTTTACAGACATTCTCTTACAACTATTTCATGGCGTAAGCTACACAGTATTAATAACTGTTACTTGTAGTTTTACTGGCCTCTTAGTAGGATTGACGGTCGTAGGCTTACGTCGACTCAGCATACCCAAGCTTAGGTTTCTACTAGATACCTATACTTATGTATTTCGCGCTGTTCCTGTTTTAGTCTTATTGTTTATGGTGTACTTTGGCTTACCCATGCTGGGTTTAAAAGTATCACCTCTATTAGCTATCAACATGAGCTTAGGATTAATTGCTAGCGCTTATATTGCAGAGGTCTTTCGAGGCGCACTCGATTTAGTAGATGCTTCCGAAATTATTGCCGCCCAGTCCATGGGTATGACTAGAATACAAATTCTAATGTATATTGAGTTTCCGCAGATGTTACGCTTCGCGTTTCCCGGTTTAATTAATGAGTTTACAACGGTATTAAAATACTCACCCTTCGCCTATACGGTAGGTATACCCGAAATCACTAAACAAGCTATGACCTTAACGGCCACTAGTATGCGAGGTGTTGAAATTTATTTTGCCGTCGGTATTTTGTATTTTGTAATTTACCGAACGTTATTAGTGAGTTTACATCTACTTGAACGATATTTTCGTGTGCCAGGTATAGTTCCTAAATAAAAGTATATTCATAAATCGAAGGAAAGATCATGGCACTGATTGAAATTCATAATCTAGTCAAAGTGTTTGGCACACAAAAAGTACTCGCCGGTGTTAACCTCAAGGTCGTAGAGGGTGAAATAAAAGTAGTCATGGGGCCATCGGGTTGCGGTAAATCAACACTACTGCGCTGTATCAATAGACTAAATGAACCCACCTCAGGCTCAATTTTCTTTAAGGGTGAAGATATCACCCAACCCTATGTTGATGTTCGAGCATTGCGTCAAAGTATTGGCTTTGTATTTCAACAATTTGCGCTCTATCGCCACCTCACAGTGTTAGAGAATGTAACACTTGCCCTCACAAAAATACATGGCATGAACAATTCAGAAGCCAAAGAAAAAGCTATGTATGAATTATCACGCTTTGAGATGGCAACTCATCATGATAAATATCCTGCGCAGATTTCAGGAGGACAAAAACAACGGGTTGCTATAGCACGAGCCTTAGCGATGGATCCCGATGTAATTCTTTTTGATGAGCCAACTTCAGCATTGGATCCTATCATGTGTCGAGAAGTGGCTATGCTGATTAACAAACTACTTGAAGATAACGTGACTATTTTATGTGTGACCCACGATTTAGTTCTGGCGCGACAGTTATCCGATAAAGTCGCCTTTCTTGATCATGGCATCATAAAAGCTGAGGATACTTTTAATAATCTTTGTAATCATCACCCTGATCAACAAATTCGGTCATTCTTCGAACATGGAATTCAAAACTCATGAACGATTGGACACCGTTTTTAAGTGATTTATTAGAACAATCACCTTTAATACTGACAGGCCTCTGGAAAACATTAGAACTGGCCAGTATTATTAGTTTGACCGGGCTTCTGATGGGACTTGTCGTTTTTTATATGACGCTCAGTCAAAACAAAATTATTAAGCAATTTATCAAAGGCTACATCTCTTTTTTTATCGGTATGCCACTCATTATTTTGCTATTCCTAATGTATTACGGACTGCCTCAGTGGGGCATTAAACTATCACCCTTAACTGTCGCCATTATAGGGTTTACACTCAATGTTGGGGCCTATAATGCAGCCTATCTTACCTCTGCATTTAATGGCCTTAATCACGATGAATTAGATGCCGCAGACGCCCAAGGCTTTAATCATTGGCAAATATTTAGTTTGATCACCCTGCCTCAGGTTATCCGCTTATCGATACCGGCGTTAACCAATCAAATTATTAATAATCTGAAAGACAGCTCTATCGCTTTTCTGATCCAATACACTGAGTTTTTTGCCCGTATCCAAGAATTAGCCTCTACAAACTTTCAATTTTTTAAAGCCTATTTTGTGGCCGCACTGGTTTATCTTTTTTTAGTATCTATCATCGTACTCATTGCTAGGAAAGTTGAAAGAAGAATACTGATACCCGGTATATTGCGCTGACTTCTCTACAAAAACGACACGCGCTCTCCCAATGGAAGTTTGAGCACGTGCCTATTCAAAATCTATCTAGGCAATTTACAAGGTGAGACGGCAGTTTTTAACAAACTAATATCAGTATCATTAGTTAATCCATCCTGATTCATGTCCCACCAAGTAGATGAACCTCCTGTTATACCGATCCATTTAATTTGCTCCAAATAATCCTTTGAATTTATCAACCCATCTAGATTTGCATCACCTGGACAGGGTTGAGCGGAACCAATAACGTGAGTAAGTTCCTTTTGCAATTCCTGATAATTTTTATTCTGAACGTAAGTTAAAGATGCGGTGCCAGAACTTAAAAGATTATTAGCGAGACTACCCGTCGGACGATCCAATGCTGGACTCTGAGGAGGAACTAAAGTAACGGGCAATTCATTCACTTTATAAAACTCATCAACTGTTTGAGTCAAGCATGCTGAACCTAAAGTTGGATTATTAGGATCATAATTTGTCGTTGTTTGCTGCACTAACTTATAGTCTTTATTTCGAACAGCGTAAGAATTGTCTGGTAAGACTGCAACAACACTACTTGGACTCTTAGAATACAAATATTGATTAACTTGACAACAACTACTAAAGCCGTTTGGATAACTAGATGGAATAGGTTGTGAAGTACCCTCCCCATACCAAGTTCCACCATAACCAACTTCACATATATTTTGCCCTGGAAATAAAATCGTACAAGTGTTTGCCGATTTTATGACGCAAGTGCCATTAACGAAGTCAGTTGCACGGGTATTCTCACCGTATTGAGTGAAATTAGTTGATCTGATCGGTTTTTTATCTTGGGTTGGATTAGTTAAATATGGCATCAACGGCTTAGCATCCAAAGCTTGTGTCTTTGGCACATAAGAGCGCACATTAATACCTCCTATATCACCAAATAAAGAAAAAAGATCTACGATATTAACCATAGATGACACATCACGCCCTGGTTTGTTTACCATTGGTCCAGCAACGATTAAAGGTACCCAAACACCCGTTTGATAAACCGTTCCCTTTGAATGTTCTGGATCAAAAGGTAATCTTACATCGGAAGCATAACTTCCATTATCACCCACTATAATTACTACAGTATTTGATTTGTGTGGATCATATGAAATAGAACCATCAATATTTTTTGTAGCGATACCCGTCTCAACGAGTACTCGTCCTAATTCCTTATCCATTGCTTCAATCATTTGATTCATTAACACTCGTGAATCTAAACTACCATCAGAACAGTCCTGACCCACGGTTAAAGCTTTTGTATAAACAAGGGAACTGGGCGCTGGTTGAAAAGGTGTATGAGCAGATGAAAACGATATCGTGGTCATCCATGGATTTGATATCGATTGTTTATTAATCCAGTCGATTGCAAAATTTGCTTCAAGCGTTGTTCTATAACCACGCCCTACTGGATCGTCAACAGGTGAAATAACCGCAGGAGTATTTTCACCCGTATTAACGACAAGTTGACTTACATAATAACCATTCTGTTGATTAAAATTTACGTTAGAAGGCGTAGGAGTTAAACAAGAAGCATTGGGGACAAGAATTCCGCCTGACTGTAAACAAGTTTGACCTGGATTTTGAGATAAATTTACACAACTTCCATTTGACTGATAACAAGCGCCACTGTCCGCACCATTAACAGGATCTACCTGTTTATTGCTGACGTAACCGCACTTATAAGGACCCAAACCTGTTGTAGAATCAACGGGAACAACTCCTCCTGCCGTGGTGTCAATAGCATTGGGCCCCCCGTCAAACCACCCTTGAAAATAATCCCAGCCTAATTGTACTACCGCTGTTTCACCATAAGGGTTAGTAGAGGGGGTTCGAGGATTAGTCGGTGAGTTTGTAAAATGAGATTTACCTATAAGAGCGCTTTTGTATCCAGCCGCTTTTAATACTTTAGGCGTTGCGGTTTCAAATGGAGATTGCTGAGAAATTGCAAGGTCAGGCGGGAGAATGGCAGCCATCACATTATGGCGCATTGGATAACGGCCGGTAAACATACTAACTCTACTGGGCGAACATTCTGGTGTGGCCCAAACATTTCGAAATTTAACACCATTTTCAGCAATTGTTTTTAGTACCGGTGTTTGAGGACCAACAGCCGGAGGAAGACCTCCATATCCAAAGAGGCCTAATTGATCAACCCCGACATCATCCATTATTACAAAAAGTATATTTGGGTGCTGCTGATGTCCATGCTCCTTACCAAAACTCGATCCCGCTAAGAAAAAACCGCACATTATTAAAACTATATTTTTTAGAAAAGAAGAGAATCTCAATACATACCCCAAGAAACAATGCTATACAATTAAATAAAAAAGCGTATCTTAACGCCCAGAGCAAACTACTATACAACAGTTTTTCAAATACGAAAAAAATTCAATCTAAATTAAATACTTATAGATATAACTTTAAGTTAGATGATTCATAGATAATCAAACGCCAAATATTACTTCACGCCATTGGAGGCATAATGCACAAATCAAAATTAGTTTTCACAGTGTTATTTTCATTGGTTACAACAATTGCGTTTGCTGAAGATATGTCGTTCTTATTGACAACGTCACCTAGTCAAAGAGCTGAATCACAAACCCGTTTCATGAAAAATAAACTTGGACTGTCTGATGAAACAACGTCAAAGGTTCAAGTTATAAACTTAGAATATGCCGATAAAGTTGAACCAATATTAAAAGGGTCTAGTATGGGAATTATCAAAAAACATGATATTGAAAAGATTCAAGAACAAAAAGACACTACATTACAAGGCATATTAACCCCTCAACAATTCGATGTTTACAACAATTCTAAAGATGAATTAACAGAAGCATTAAAGAAAGATTTAGCGCATTAAACGGATAATAAGAGAACTTTTACATTCTGTATCAATATTTTTAGCTCACTTTATTTAGGATAAAACAATGCAATTACAAAAAACTCTCACTGCATTTGCTACTTTAACGTTCGTAACTTTTAGCATCAGTTGTGCAAAAACAAACATAGGTAATATTAAAGAAACCGATAGCGTACATATAACCCGTCCCTCTAGAATCTTAATTCAAGACTTCACAGTTGACTCTCAAAGTATTCAAACCAGTAGCAGTCCATTCGCTAAACTTAAATCTGCTATAACAGATGATTCCGCTGATGACATAAAAAACAAATTAGGAAATGAAGTTATTGATGCTTTATCTAAAGAACTAGAAGAAAAAGTTAAAAGTCTTGGAATAAACACAGTTCGTGTTAATAAATCTCAATTACCTTCTCAAAATGAAATAGTGATATCAGGTCAATTCTTAAAAATTGACGAAGGTAATGCTATAAGACGAAATTTAATAGGCCTTGGTGCAGGTCAATCTTCAATTGACGCTAAAGTGGAGGTGTCGACACAAGCTGCTGAGGGGAATCAGACACTTTTAAAATTTAATGCACATGGAGACAGCGGCAACATGCCAGGTGCGGTAGTTTTAGGCCCCGCAGGTGCGGCGACTGGTGCAGGAACCGCAGCTGTAGCAGCTACAAACGTTGCTAAGGGTGCCGCGTCGGCATATAAATCAGACTCTGCCAATCAAGCATCAGCCTTAGCCGATAAAATAACAGAAACTTTATCAAGCTATTTTAAAGAACAAGGTTGGATAAACCCTGAGACTGCAAAATAATAGTAATAGAGCTCTATTAAATGAGATCTATATCACAAAATTTTAATTAAAATATTTCCGTTAAATTTAGAGTCTATGATATGAATTCCCCTAAAACACGCAAAAATCAATTTAAGCTTTTTTTAGCACTGACTTTGATAGGCTCTATAACGCTTACAAATAATACTATAGCAAGCACTCCTCCAAACATTTTATTCATCATTATGGATGATGTCGGCATAGATCAAATGAAGTCTTTTGGCTACGGTGGTATCACTCCTCCGGTGATGACTAATATTGATCAAATTGCGGCTAACGGTGTACGTTTTCGTAACAATTGGTCTATGCCTGCCTGCACTCCAAGTAGAGCTGTTTTCTTCGAAGGAAGATTTCCATTACGTACAAATATTAAAGGCGCTCTTGGCCCGAGTGACTTAGCTAACTCAATGGTTTCTCCTTATGAAATGACCACGCCTAAGCTCTTGCATCAAAATAATTATCAAAGTGGATTATTTGGTAAGTTTCATTTAGGTCTGCAAGGAAATAACCCCTATGGACTCGCTATGCCAGCCTCACTTGGCTGGGATTATTATTATGGTTGGTTGGATGAAACTGGAGACCCATCATCAATCGACACAACTGCAGGTGGTGTAGGAGCATCAGGTCAATATAAATGTGGATATGTGCCTGGCGCCAGAAATGGCGGTGCTGATGGCGGTGCTTGCTATACGCCTTATGATAATAAATGTATTAATTTGTCGACATCTAATACATTAGACCCGAATCCTCCCGGTCGAGTTTGCTTGAGCAAAGGAGGCGTCTTTGATCCAGGTGGATCTTGCAAAACATCACCCAAACCTCCTGCTGATATCAATTTCAATTTGCTAAATGCTCATTATGTATCTCCTTTAGTTATCAATAATATTAATGGAAAGGTTGAGCAAGTCGCCTTAACTGATAAACGTGCTAGAACTTTCCGCGGAAGCGGCCCAGTTGATGCGGCGATAAAATGGATACAAACTCGCCCCAAAAATACACCGTGGATGGCGACTGTTAGCTTTGCTACAGTACATACCCCTTTACAAGCACCACCAACATCATTACTCAATAATCCTTCAATAGATACAAACGGCTTTAACTGCACTCAAACATCTGCTGATTGGTATGTATTAAGTAACCAAATGATCGAAGCAATGGATAAAGAGATTGGAAGACTGTTGGTTGAAATAGGTATTGCTACTCGAGATCACCTTGGAACTCTACAATACAAACCTTCGTTATCAGACACTATGATTGTGGTGGTCGGTGACAATGGCACATTGGGATATACCGTTAAATTACCTTTTGATGGAAGCCGTGCAAAAGGCACAGCGTATCAAACTGGTGTATGGGTTCCACTCATCGTAGCAGGTCCATTAGTAAACACCCCCAACAGGGATGTTGAAAAAATGACTAATATTGCCGATGTTTATCAATTATTTGGTGAGATCGGCGGCATAAATGTTCAAAAAGATGTCACGCGTCCCTTTGATTCCGTTTCTATGTTGCCTTATTTATTGAATCCTAATCAACCCGCTATTCGTCATTTTAATTACACTGAAATTGGTTTAAATGAACAGGCTAACGGAACAGTCAACGGCCCTTGTCAAATGACCAGTAGTTGTACTCAAATACCCGTGAGCAAATCGGTTTGTGAAGATAATGGAGGAACATGGTGGGGGCCCGGCGCAGTTACACCGGCTAAACCAGTAAATTATTGTTGTCAGGTTCAACAAGAATTGTATAACGCGAGTAGATCCCAACCCGCAACGCCTATATCAATCCTTCCCCTGTCATCTGTTGCAATAAGAAACACAGACTACAAATTAGTTCGTAACAATATCAAAGATTATGATGCAAATACAAACTCTTGTGTAGATGTGCAAAATGATGAATTTTATAAAGTCGATCAAAATATTCCTCTTCCAACTTTAGATAGAGAGGGTAACAATCGCCTTGCTACTGGAGCACCCCCACTAACAGATCTCGAGCAGATTAATTATTCTTCTCTTCTTGGAGCGCTCACATCTTATCAAGAAAGTGTTGTGGACTGTCAAGGTGATGGTAATTTAGATTTATTGGTAAATTCTCTAGATATATCAAATTACAAGACTTTTAGTCGTATGGGAAATGGTTCAAGTTGGTATGACATCAATCTTGATGGGCTTACTAATAATAGTGATCTGAGCATAATTAATCAAAATAAGGGTATTAATTGCCAACCGCTTAGACGATTCAACCTAAATTAATTAATTAATTTTCTAATGAACAAAATATATTTTACTTCTAGTATGACCCGGCTTTCTTTTGGAACTACTTTATTCGGGATAGCTTGCCTTGCTTTACTTAGTGGGACAAGTATAGCAGCGCCAAAAGACATGATTTTAATAAAAGGCGGGGATTTCATGATGGGAAGTGACAAGGCTATGGCTCGCCCCGATGAAAAACCTACTCACAGAGTTAAAATTAATTCATTTTGGATGGACAAGACGGAAGTAACTAATGCAGAATTCAAACGCTTCGTAGACACAATCCATTATGTAACAACGGCCGAAACACCTCCTCGAATGGAAGATATTATGGTCCAATTACCCCCAGGGACTGAACAGCCACCAGCAGAAAGCCTTAAACCAGGAGCGCTAGTTTTTACTATTCCTAAACCAGGTGAATATTGGTGGCAATGGGTAAATGGCGCCGACTGGCGTCACCCTGAAGGTCCTCAAAGCAACATTGACGGTAAAGATAATTATCCTGTCGTTCAAGTGTCTTGGTTTGATGCCGTTGCTTACGCAAAATGGGCGGGTAAACGTTTACCCACAGAAGCAGAATGGGAGTTTGCTGCCCGCGGTGGCCTAAAAGAAAAAATCTACGCATGGGGGAATGAAGATCCTACAAAGGGCAAACCCCGTGCAAATATCTGGCAGGGGGAATTTCCAAAGAAAAACACGGAAATAGATGGTCATTTTAGTTCAAGTCCAGTAGCTTCTTATGCCCCAAACCGTTATGGCTTATATGATATTACTGGAAACGTTTGGGAATGGGTACAGGACTATTATAGAGCAGATGCTTATCAGCTAGATGCCAGTCATAAAGTGACTAGCAACCCTCAAGGCCCCAAAGATAGCTATGACCCTGAAGAACCCTATATTACTAAACGTAGTCAACGTGGGGGTTCTTTTTTATGCGCAGAAAATTATTGTGCCAGTTATCGCCCTAGTGCACGTATGAAAGCAAGTCCAGATACTGGGTTAATACATACAGGCTTTCGATGTGTCATTTCAGCTGATTCTGTTAAGTGATATCTCAACTTACTAGCTCACCCCACCACCCAGCGACTTATAACAAGCGATCAAGTAAGTAGCAGTCAATTCTTCAGATCTGGCTAGCTCAATTTGAGCAGCATATAAAGCACGTTGAGAATCTAACACCTCTAGAAAGGTGCTTACACCTTCTTGATAACGTAACTCCGACAATCTAACAGATTCTTGTAGTTCCGTAATAGATCTAGCTAACGCTTGACGTCGAATTTCCTCTTTTAAATAGCGTGTTAATGTCGTTTCGGTTTCTTGTAAGGCTTCTAATATTGCTTTTTGATACCCTAGATACGCTTCTTTTTGTTTAGCTTTCGTTAAATCAATACCCGCTTGTATGCGACCAAAATCTAATAGGGGTTGTACGAAATTAGCAGCCGTGCCGTAAGAAAAAGCAGCGGACTTGAATAAGCTTTCTATATCGGTATTACGTAAACCAAAGAAAGCGGATATGGATATCTTAGGAAATTGTTCTGCAATAGCTGCGCCTTGCATGGCAGTCGCCGCGGCAAGTCGACGCTCTGCGGCATGTATATCCGGACGATTTTGAATAGCAGCAATCGGACTAGATAGAAACACCTGACTTGGGATAACAGGCATTTTGTCATTCGTATTGAGCTCCGCCTCTAAATTCCCGGATTGCTGACCCACCAATACGTCTATCTGGCGTAATGTTGCAATTAAATTAGCCTCTAACGCTGGAATTTGTGCAGAGGTTGTTTCAGCTTGCGCTTTTGCACGCACTACATCATGTCGAGCACTCACACCTTCACTAAAAAGTTGCTCAGTAAGCCTTAAAGTATGTTGCTGTGAGGTTAGATTGGAATGAGTGATACATAACTGATTCTGTAAACTGCGATAATTAATGTAAGTACGCGCCAGCTCAGACGTTAAAGTAACTAATGCTTGACGATGCAACTCGTTGGTCGCTTCTTGCTCTGCCACCGCAGATTCCAATCGACGCTGTTGCCGACCGTATAAATCAACTTCCCATAGGGCATCAAACCCCATCTCGAACATATTGTATTTAATGCCCTGAGCTAAGCCTGGAAAAGGATTATTTTGGCGCTGCACACCGCCCGTTGCATTAACCGTTGGAAATAACTCAGCACGCACACCGCGACGCTCTGAACGCGCTTGATCAACACGCGCTAACGCAATCTTTATATCTAAATTACTTTTTAAAGCTTTATTGATAAGTGTATTTAGCTCAGCATCACCAAAACTCTGCCAGTACGTTTTTAAATCAATCGTTTTAGATATTTGCAGATTCTCGGCTGATGCAGCTTGCCATTGCTTTGGGACTATGGGTTCAACTTTTTGATAATCGGGCCCTACGGTACAACTCACTAAACTTATTAAAACTAGGCAACCACCAACTCTACGCTTCACTACTCTGTCCTTTAATATTTAAGAAGCCATTTGCTAAACATTGGCTTACTGTTTAGACTAAACTACCCCGTTTAGTTAAGCAACAAAATTTATGTCCCTTATAGCCTCAAAAAAACCGCTCATAACTGTTTTACTTATAATCACCACTCTCGGCGCTGGCATCTGGTATTGGTTCCAAGAAGTACATCCCTATGAATCCACAGACAATGCTTATCTAAAAGCCCACACTTTAGTGATTAGCCCTAAAGAAAGTGGCTACGTTAAAGAAGTCTTATTTCACGATAATCAAAAAGTAAAACAAAGCGACTTACTCGTAGTTATAGATGATCACGATTTTCAAGCCAAAGTTAAACAAGCAGAGGCGCAAGTCTTATTAGAGACAGCACACATTAAAACGCTAGAAATGGATAAACGCACTCAAACCGCTAAAATCCAGCAACAATCTGCCAGTATTGAAGCATCAAAAGCAGAACTTGATAGATCCGCTAAAGATCTTAAACGTTTTAGTAACCTGGCTAAAGAAGGCGCTATATCAGCGCAAACCAGAGACAGCGCTGAATCCATAAATAAACAAGCGACGGCTCAATTGAGTAAAGTGAGTTCTGCTCGCTTAGAACAAGAAAGCCAGCAGGTAACGATTGAAGCCCAGATAGATGAAGCCCGTGCGCGTATTAAGATTGCCAATACCAACTTAGAGTTGGCACGCATTGATCTCGCTAACACACGTATTACAGCACCCAGCGACGGCACTTTGGGCAACCGTAGCGTAGAGGTAGGACAACTACTTAAACCGGGTAGCCCCTTAGCTTATTTAATACCCAACGAAGGCTTATTTGTTTCCGGTAATTTTAAAGAAACTCAAATCACAGAAATGCAAGTCGGTCAGCCGGTTGAAATTACAATCGACGCCTACCCTGATCAAGAATTCAAAGGCATTATTGAAAGCTTCTCACCCGCATCAGGTTCAGAATTTAGCTTATTACCCACTGAAAATGCGACAGGAAACTTTACTAAAATCGTACGTCGCGTCCCTGTAAAGATTACGTTCTTACCTGATAACGACATTAGTCACTTAAAACCCGGATTGTCTACCACTATCAAAGTAAAAGTCCGTTAAGCATTATGTCCGAGGTAACTGAACCCCAAACCGTCAGCACCGAGCAATGGATCGGTTTTTTTTCTATGGTGCTGGGCATCTTTATGGCGATTTTGGATATCCAAATTGTCGCCAGTTCTTTAGAACAAATTCAAGCCGGTCTTTCTGCAACTCAAGATGAAATAACTTGGGTACAAACGGCCTACTTAGTTGCAGAAGTAGTTATCATCCCTCTATCCGGCTGGTTAGCGAGACTTCTTTCAACACGCACCTTATTCGTCATAGCCTGTGGTGGATTTACGCTGATGAGTTTTTGTTGCGTACTGGCTTGGAATTTGCCCTCAATGATCATCTTTAGAGCCTTACAAGGTCTATTTGGTGGCGCAATGATCCCAACGGTATTTGCTTGTATTTACACCCTATTTCCACGCCATTTGCAACCCGCAATGGTGATTGTGGTTGGCATGGTGGTCATGATTGCGCCAACAGCAGGACCTATTTTAGGCGGCTATTTAACTGAGGTTATGTCTTGGAAAGCGCTATTTTTAATCAATCTTGTGCCAGGGATTTTAGTTTGCTTATCGACTTGGCGCTTTGTAAACGTAGACGAGCCCGAATGGGATTTACTTGATAAGATTGATTTCCTGGGTATTGCCTTAATTGTGATATTTCTCGGTAGCTTGCAATTTGTATTAGAAGAAGGCGCAAGAGATCAATGGTTTGAAAGTCGAGAAATTGTGTTCTTCAGCCTTGTTGCCGCCATCTCAGGTATCGCACTCTTTTATCGCGAATTAACTATAGAACACCCCATTGTTGATTTAAAAGCCTTTCGTGATCGTAACTTTGCCGTGGGTTGTACCTTAGGATTTATCTTAGGGATTGGTTTATTCACCCTCATGTTTTTAATCCCCGTTTACCTCGCCAATGTTAAAGGCCTAAACAGCTTGCAGATTGGCCAATACATCATGGTTACTGGGATGTTCCAGTTATTCTCAGCGTTTGTCGCTGGCCCCATAGCAAAACGAATTGAACCCAGATTAATGTTAGCTTTTGGTTTATCTGGATTTGCCTTAGGCAGTTGGATGAATGGTTATTTAACCCCAGAATCGGGTTACTGGGAGTTTTTCTGGCCCCAAGCCGTCAGAGGCTTCTCATTGATGTACTGTTTTCTACCTATTAACTCCTTAGCACTCGGCACGTTACCGCCAGAAGAAGTTAAAAATGCCAGCGGCCTGTATAACTTAACGCGTAACCTTGGAGGGGCGCTAGGTCTAGCTGTAGCGAACACGATGATGATTTATTTAAATAAGCACCATTATGCGGTACTGCGTGAACATGTCACCCCAGGATCTCCCCAAACCGAAGCTTTCTTAGGAGGCTTAACAGAAAGATTAGCCGCAATGGGTATCCCCAATCCTGAAACGGCCGCCTTAAAACAATTATCTGGCTTATTAATGAAACAAGCGGAAGTACTGACTCTAAACACCCTCTTCCATACGCTAGCGATCATATTTTTACTCGGCTTACTCTTAATGCCTTGGATTAAAAAGGTTGATCCTGATGCCGGTGAAGTAGCGGGACATTAATACACCATGACACAACCGCCACTCAGTCTTTATATTCACATCCCTTGGTGCATTAAAAAATGTCCGTATTGTGATTTTAATTCTCATGCGGTTAAAAGCGATACACCTGAAGCGGCCTATATAGATGCGTTACTGAATGACCTAACAGAAGACATTCAGCGTTACTCGATCACTCGCTCTATTAGCAGTATCTTTATTGGCGGAGGCACACCGAGTTTATTTGCCCCCGAATCCTTTGAGCGTTTATTGACCGGTATTAAACAATGCGTCCCTTTAGCCCCTGATATTGAGATTACTTTAGAAGCCAATCCTGGTACCTTTGAAAGTCACAAATTTGCGGAGTTTAGAGCCTTAGGGATCAACCGACTCTCCATAGGTATCCAGAGTTTTAACGATGGGTTGTTACAAAAATTAGGGCGCATTCATTCCGCTAAAGAAGCGTTGGCAGCGGGAGATATTGCTCAACAAGCCGGCTTTGACAACTTTAACTTGGATCTCATGTTTGGCCTACCGGACTCTAATCCAGAAGACAGTATTAATGATGTAAAGACGGCAATCAGCTTAAAGCCAACTCACCTGTCTTTTTATCAGCTCACGTTAGAGCCGAACACGTATTTTTATAAGTTCCCCCCTAAACTCCCTAATGATGAAATCATTTTTAGCACCCAAAAACAGGCACAGCACATCTTAGATGAGCAGGGCTATCATCAATATGAGGTGTCTGCTTATAGTCAAGCGGATCATCAATGCCAACATAACTTAAACTACTGGCAGTTTGGCGACTATTTAGGCATTGGGGCAGGTGCACACGGCAAGATCACCCAAGCACTCCCACAAACCATTACCCGCAGCTTTAAACCTAAAAGCCCAGAACAATATCTAGCTAATACGCATAAAAATGGCGGAGCAGAATTAATTTCTAGCGCAGAGCTACCGCTAGAGTTTGTAATGAATCATCTGCGCTTAAAACAAGGTTTTAATGTCGATACTTATCAAGCAAGAACCGGCTTGGAGATTGATACTTTAGAACCCGCGCTTTCAAACTGCCTTAAAGAAGGATTGCTTATCTATCGTAATAACCATTATTATTGCTCTGAACAAGGCTGGAACTTTATGGATAATATCTTAGAAAAATTTATCCCTTAAACAACTAACCACCCTACAAACTTTTACTTACACCCTTTATCATGCTTGATTATCAAAAAGAATTTATTGCTTACGCGCTAGAATGTGGCGTCTTAAAATTTGGTGAGTTTCATTTAAAGTCTGGTCGTACCAGCCCTTACTTTTTTAATACGGGCTTATTCAATACCGGTGCACAATTAGGCAAGTTAGGTCACTTTTATGCGCAAGCATTGATACAATCAAAGCTAAATGTCGATATTCTGTATGGCCCCGCTTACAAAGGCATTCCACTCGTCAGTGCCACTTCAATTGCTTATGCCCAAATCACGGGTAACGATATTCCTTTTGCCTTTAACCGCAAAGAAGCTAAAGATCATGGCGAAGGTGGCAATTTAGTCGGCACACCCTTGCAAGGTAATGTCATTATTTTAGATGACGTGATTACCGCAGGTACTTCTGTCAGAGAATCTGTTGAGATTATCAATGCCGCCAATGCGATTCCCGCAGGTGTATTAATTGCTTTAGATCGACAAGAAAAAGGCTTGAATGATTGCTCAGCGATTCAAGAAGTTGAAGCGAATTTTAAAATGCCCGTGATTGCCATCATCACTTTAGAAAACATCATCGATTATTTAAAAGCTGAAGCGAATGCTGAACAACTGAAGGCCATTAAAGAATACCAAAGCCTTTACGGCGTTTAATAATTTAATAAGCTCTCAGCCAATTGAATGACTTCATTTACATCAATTTCTTGAATTGAAAAGTCTTGTTTATTTAACTTAAATGGATTAACAACAGAGGGTGACTTAAGCACTTTGTTGATATCCGTTTGATAAACCCGACTCACAGGCGTGGGGCCAAATAAAGTAATAGAAGGGACATTCAACCCCCAAGCCATGTGAGTAGGGCCCGTATCATTACCTATCAACAAATCCGCTTTAGCAATCAGAGCTTTTAGACTGTTTAAATCTAATCTAGGCAATACTTTAATCGTATCCGTTTGTTGAGCCATCCACTCGGCTTTGGCCCGCTCTTCTGGACTACCCCAAATTACTAAACAGTTTTGTTGCAAGGCTTGCGCTACCTTTACAAATTTATCGGCGGGGTAATTTCGACTTTCCCATGTTGAACCTATCACCAACACAATATTACGTTTATCTGGCGATAAAAAATCGTAAATGCGGTGATCTTCAGCTTTAAAAAACAAGAACGGCGCTTTATGATGAATTTGCTCTGGGGTGATAGTTAAACCCAAAGGCTGCGCTAATACTGTGGCATTTCTATCAATGGTATTGGCATCATAAGCACTCGCCACAGTAACTTGATAAAACCGAGCCGCAGCTTTTTCTCTAATAGATTTGGCATCAAAACCGGCTCGGTGTTTACCTAGTAAAGTCGCTACCACAGCCGACTTAATAAGGCCCTGGGCATCAATCACTAAATCATACTGCTCACGCGCTTGCTGTCTTAATGCTTTGATTTGAGCAAAAACACCCCACTTATGCGACTTTAAAGCCTTCAAATTAACAGCAATAATATTGTCTATATGAGGATTATGACTTAACACTTCGGCAAAGCGTTCTTCCACAATCCAATCAATCTGAGCAGTCGGTATCGTTGCTTTAATGAATTGCAATGCCACCATCGCATGTACGATATCCCCTAAAGCCGATAACTTTACGATGGCAATTTTCATACTGTGTCGTTAATCAGCTTTAACACGCTGTCTGGGCTAATATCCCTTAAACACGCCAATGTACCCAAAGGGCATTCTCTTTTAAAACAAGGCGAACAAGATAAGTTTAAAGACACTATCTGCGCCTTAGCATTTAAAGGCGGAGTAAAACCAGGGTCAGATGAACCATACAGCGCTACCAAGTTTTTATCTAAAGCGGCTGCCACATGCATTAAACCCGAATCATTAGACACCACAGTATCTGCTAACGACATTAAATCTACGGCTTCTGCGAGGGCTGTTCTACCCGTAAAATCTAAACAAGCATTCGAAGCTAAGGTATTAATCTGCGCGGCACTTGCTTTATCTTTTTCTGAGCCAAATAACCAAACTTGCCAACCCTCAGCTAACTTTTGTTTAGCCACTTCTGCATAATGTTCAACAGGCCAACGTTTTGCTTCGCCATATTCGGCACCCGGACACAGTGCCAAGATCTTTTGTGATACGTTAATCGAAAACTTTTCAATCACCTTAGCTTGTTGGCCAGGACTAATAGACAAGGTAGGTGTTGGACATTCGGGAGGTAACGATGTTTTACGCGGCAAACCTAAAGCCACAAAACGCTGAACCGTCATGGTTAAGACTGATTTATCTAAACGCCTCGCGTCATTTAATAAGCCCCATCGACACTCACCGACATAACCAGTGCGTAAAGGAATATTAGCAAAAAAGGGGATTAAGGCAGACTTCCAAGAGTTAGGTAATAAAATCGTTTGATCATAAGCCTCAGCTCGTAGCGATTTTCCCAACACAACTCTAGCAGAAAAGTTGAACTGCCCATGCGCTAAAGGCATAGCAAGTGCATGAGTCACTTCTGGCATTCGCTCCATAAGCGCCAATGACCAAGAAGGTGCCAAAACATCAATTTGGCAATCAGGATGATTTTTTTTTAAGCTGATGAATAAGCTCTGCGCCATCACCATGTCGCCAACCCAAGACGGGCCGACGACGAGTATCTTAAATGGTTTTTTCAAGACTTATTGAACGTAAGTTAACCAATCTGCATGATCATCTCTACGACCGTGCACATAATCAAAGTATAAAGACTGTAATTTCTCAGTAATCACACCGCGACTACCGGTACCAATTTTACGATTATCTAATTCTCTAATCGGTGTTACTTCAGCAGCAGACCCCGTAAAGAAGGCTTCATCCGCCACATAAATTTCATCACGGGTAATTCGTTTTTCAATCACTTCATAACCTTGCTCTCTAGCAATAGTAATAACGGTATCACGCGTAATACCTTCTAACGCTGAAGTAGTTTCGGGTGTATAAATTTTACCGTTACGAATCACGAATAAGTTTTCTGCACTGCCTTCTGCCGCAAAACCTTCATGATCTAACATTAAAGCTTCATCATAGCCATTGGCTAACGCTTCTTGTAATGCCAAAATAGAATTGATGTAATTACCATTCGCTTTCGCTTTACACATGGTACTGTTATGGTGATTGCGCGTGTAAGAAGAAGTACGGATACGAATGCCCTTTTCAATACTTTCAGCGCCTAAATAAGCACCCCAAGGCCAAGCAGCAACAATCACATGTACTTTTAAATTATCAGCTCTTAAACCCATACCTTCTGAGCCATAAAAGCACATCGTACGAATATAGGCGCTATCTAATTTATTATTTTTTAAAGCATCTAATTGCGCTTGATTGATTTCTTCTTTAGAGAAAGACATCGGCATATTCATAATATGCGCAGACCTAAATAAACGATCAGTATGTTCTTGGTTTCTAAAAATAGCCGTGCCTTTTGTAGCATGATAAGCTCTGATCCCTTCAAACACACCCAATCCATAATGCAACGTATGCGTCAACACATGGACTTTAGCTTCACGCCACTCTACCCAAGCGCCATCTAGCCAAATTACGCCATCTCTATCGTCCATTGTCATCTTTGGAATTCCTCAATCTGTTTAAAGTATCGGTCTATTAAACACAGTCAGCATGGAGCCTAAATAGACACGGTTAAAATGGGCAAATTGTACTATAAAGTTAGCATTAGCAGTACTTGTGTATGATATTTATTAATCTACTTAGCACCTTTAAAGATAACGCTATCAGAATTACTCATAAGCTACGCCTTGCTCAATTCAGCCATCACATAATAAACTTTAGTCACATAAAGACCTAAACTAGACGCTAACCCAAATGACACAAGCCAAAAATCAATCACCCAACGAGGCTTTAACCCAGCCTAACCCTGTAAGCTTTTGGGAAGCTTTTCTATTTTGGTTAAAAATGGGTTTTATTAGCTTTGGTGGTCCCGCCGGTCAAATTGCCATCATGCAACAAGAATTAGTAGAAAAACGCCGGTGGTTATCAGAAAAGCGCTTCTTACACGCCTTAAATTACTGCATGTTATTACCCGGCCCCGAAGCCCAACAACTCGCTATTTATATTGGCTGGTTAATGCATCGTAATATCGGTGGCATTGTGGCAGGCAGTCTTTTTGTTATACCTTCTTTATTAATTTTAATTGGCCTAAGTTGGATCTATCTAGCTTTTGGACAGTTACCCGCCATCGCTAGTATTTTGTACGGCATTAAACCCGCAGTCACTGCCATTGTTATATTTGCCGCGTATCGTATTGGTTCTAGAGCACTTAAAAACTCATTACTCTGGGCCATGGCTAGCTTAGCGTTTCTAGCTATCTTTTTTCTAAAAACGCCCTTTCCATTGATTGTGCTCAGCGCAGCTATATTAGGCGGACTTGGAGGGAAATTTTTGCCCGAAAAGTTCAGCTTAGGTGGCGGACATAGCAACAGTCAAAAGTCTTATGGCCCCGCCCTAATTGATGACGACACGCCCACCCCAAGTCATGCTGTCTTTAACTGGGTTAAACTGAGCAAAGTTATTATTACGGGTTTGTTGTTATGGGCTGGCGCCATGGCTTATCTGTGTGCAAACTATGGCTGGAATGGGACATTAACTCAGATGGCTTGGTTTTTTACTAAAGCCGCCTTGATGACTTTTGGAGGCGCTTATGCGGTTTTACCTTACGTGTACCAAGGTGCAGTGAATTATTTTCACTGGCTAACACCACAACAAATGATAGATGGCTTAGCTTTAGGTGAAACCACACCCGGCCCCTTAGTCATGGTAAATACTTTTGTAGGATTTGTGGCCGGCTGGACTCAAGAAGCCTTTGGCCATGAGCATGTATTACTCGCAGGTAGCGTTGCCGCCATTGTTGTGACTTACTTTACCTTCTTACCTAGCTTTTTATTTATTTTAGCGGGTGGTCCGATAGTAGAGTCCACACAGGGTAATTTAAAGTTTACCGCCCCACTCACCGGCATAACCGCGGCTGTTGTTGGTGTTATTTTAAACCTAGCCGTATTCTTTGCTAGTCATGTATTCTGGCCTGCTGGTTTTGACGGTGCTATCGATGTCATATCAGTCATCATCAGCCTGTGTGCCTTTTTAGCACTGATACGCTTTAAAGTGGGCGTTATACCTGTAATTATTGCTTGTGGAATAACGGGATGGGCTGTTAGTTTTGTAAAAGCTTGGTTTGAGTTGTGAGGTGTTGAACCCTATGCCGGCACTGAAAAACACCGCCAAATAGCTGCATCCCCTTTCGTTCAGATGTTCTTGAACTAAAAACAAGCTGTAACAGCAGGTGTGTTAGCAAGCAATCCCCTTCTGCAAGCTAGCACAAAGCCTTTGTTAGCTAACACTCAGCAAAGCCACCTTACAAAATGCTTCTGCTAGCAGTGATTCCCCTTTTGCACGCTGTAAAAATACCGGTGCAAGCTGTAATCCCTCTTTTGCGAGCTAGAAAAATAGCTGTGCAAGCTGTATCCCGCCTTTTGCGAGCTGTAACAATGGCTTTGCAAGTTATAATCCCCCTCTTGCGAGCTTGCAAAATGCCTGTGCAAGCCATAACTCACCTTGCTAAGCCTTTAACAGAATGATTTATAGAAGGATAACAAATTTTTGTTACTCCATCTTATCCTGCCAAACCTGTACCACTTGCTGGCTTAATTCAGCTACGACTTCTGCATTAACCATCACCGTTTCACCTTGTAATACCTGCTGATGTCCAGCGTCTCGATAAGTACAATAAGCGTTAGTTAACAGTTCTGCTTGGGCTGGGGTAAAGAAACCTATCGCTTCAAGATCCGCTAATAAGCGTACATTATCGGTATAAGTCGTCAACCCAGGGTTATTAGCGGCACCCGCTAAAACACCATACTGCACCATAAACTCGATATCAACGATTCCCCCTTTACTGTGCTTTAAATCAAATTGATGTTGTGCTTTAGTCGCTAAAGTAGCACGCATCTTCTCTCGCATAGCTCGCACTTCGGTTTTTAAACTTAACACCTCTCTGGGCAATCTTAATATACGGGCGCGTATGGCTCCAAAAGCTGTTTTTAAGGATGGATCTCCGGCAATAAATCGGCCTCGCACTAAGGCCTGATGTTCCCATGTCCATGCTTCCTGCTGTAAATACTGTTCGTAAGCATTAATCTGCGCGACTAATAGCCCCGAATTACCATTGGGCCGTAAGCGCATATCTACTTCATAGAGCACACCTGATAACAATTTAGTATCTAGAATATGCCGGACCTTTAAACCCAAGCGCCCATAAAACTGCAGACAAGATATAGACTGCTCTCCTAGCGTTAAGGCATTACCATCGGGACAATCATAAATAAATACCAAATCTAAGTCAGAACCATAGGCTAATTCAATACCGCCCAATTTTCCAAAACCTACTATAGCAAAACCTTTATGCGTTAAATCGGCTTCAGGCGGCGTACCATGTTTATCAACTAGTATTAACCAAGCACTTTCTATCACCTGAGCCACAATACTTTCTGCGATAACCGTTAAATAATCGCTCACCACCCTAATTGGAATCACATCCATAATATCGGCCGCCGCGACTTTTAAGACATGGATATGTTTAAACTCTCGTAAGACAATCATGATTTGTTCAAGATCTTGCCTATCGATGAGTTTTAATAACTCAACTAACTGGGCATCTAGATCTGCTTTTTTAAGCGGCTCGTACAATGCCCACGGATCTAATAACTCATCGAATAAGACAGGATACTTTGCCAAATAATCACAAACCCATGTGCTGGCAGAAGCTAACTTTAATAATTGATCTAAGGCGTCTGAATTTTCTGCTAACAACGCTAAATACACATTTCTACCTGCGACGGCCTCAAACAAACCTAATAGGCGTTTTAGGGTGAGATCTGGATTAACCACCTTTTGCAAGGCTGTCATGAGTAGCGGCATTAAACGATCTAAAGTCTGTGCGCCTTTAGCGGTTAAACGTCTGATAGCGGGTGCTGACTTAAACTGCTGTATAGCCAATAAACTGGCCATACTGTCTTTAAATCCATAGGCGGTTAGTTGCGCTTCTAAAGCCTCCGCTTCAACTAAACCTGTCCAAATCTGCACACTGGCTTGATCTTTTATAGCTAATTTAGAGACTGAAAATACTTGATCGAATATCGCTTGCACGGCATCACGCACATCATCTAACTCAGCCTTAAAACTATCCCAATCTGCATAATCTAAAGAATACGCTAATCTCTGTTGCCCTATATCACTGGTCGGTAAATCATGGGTTTGTTGATCTTGGTACTGCTGGATATGATTTTCTACTCTGCGCAAAAAACAATAAGAAGCCATGAGCTGTTCCGCATCTGCCTTGGGTAACAGACCTAATACACTTAACTGACTTAATACGTCTAAAATAGGCCGTACTTGCAAAGATTTATCAGTCCCTCCACGTATTAACTGAAAAGCCTGTCCGATAAATTCACACTCCCGAATACCTCCAGGCCCCAACTTAACATTGTCCATACGATCTTTACGGCGCAGCTCTTGAGTAATCTGCATTTTTAAAGCACGCAGTTCTTCAAAGGCACCATAATCGAGATAACGTCTATACACAAAAGCATTTAGCATCGCCATCAGTTGCGCTCCGGTATTAAAATCCCCCGCTACTTGCCGTGCTTTAATCATGGCATAGCGCTCCCATTCGCGCGCTTGAGTTTGATAATAATTTTCCATGCCCTCAAAACTCATGATCACGGGGCCACTATCACCGAACGGTCTTAAACGGATATCCGTCCGAAATACAAAACCATTGATAGTGATTTCATCTAACACCTTTACCAAGCGCTGACAAAGACGCGTAAAAAACTCGCTATAGCTGGTTTCTTTTCTATCCGCTAAAACACCATTTTCTGGATACGCAAATATCAGATCAATATCAGACGAATAGTTCAGTTCATAAGCGCCCAACTTACCCATACCTAAAACAATGATTTGTTGTGGCGAACCGTCTGATAAAACGGGGGTGCCTTTAAGTTCGCAGGCTTCTTGATACAAAAAGGCTAAAGCGTATTGAATACAAGCATCGGCTAACAATGACAGTTCGACTAAAGTTTCTGCTAGAGGCGCCCAGCCGGCTAAATCACGCCAAGCGATTCTGACCATTGCTTGGCGACGAAAATAGCGGAGTTTTTGCATTAATCCATCTTCGGTGGCGACCGTTAACTGAGCTAACTGTTGCGCATAATCATGTTTTTGGTAGGCGTTAAACAAGTCATCCTTATTAACTAATTCAATCAGTAATTCAGGATGTTTAATACAGCTATCAGCGACAAACTGACTGGAAGACCATACTTTTACAAAGCTGGCAGTGAGTGCAGGTGACAAAGGTAAATCAAGCTTTAAAATAGCAAGTTGCTCATCCCACTGATCTAATGCTATTAAAACAGCAGCCTTTATTGACGCGGGTAATTTATCAAGATCAGATTTAAAGCGTATAGTTGAGGTCATATAAAAAGATAGGTATTAGGCGAAAGCCATCATACCTAAACTTTTTATAGATCAATAAACCTATTTGATTAGAAAGCATTACAACTCTTTGATGATCGGCGTATGCAACATGGATGCATTAACGCGCTCTCTTAATTCCTTACCTGGCTTAAAGTGCAATAAAGCATTAGCGGGTAAATCTAAAAGCTCACCCGTTTTAGGATTTCGTCCTACACGGACAGAATGATGATGCACGGTAAACACACCAAAACCTCTTATTTCCACCCGCTCATTATTAATAGCGGCCTGACATAAGCCCTCAACAATACAATCTATCATTGCATCTACTTGCTTACGCGTAAAATACGGCTGTTTTTTTGCGATAACTTCAATTAATTCTGATTTAGTCATATTTGTCCAGTAACAACAAAATACACGAGCCAAAACAGTAACCTTACAGGTCATCTGACTCATTTTAGTGCGTGATATAAATGCCTCAACGCTATAATCAAGCCTAATAAAGCTAGATAGCTCGACTTTAGTGCGTTATTCATCATACAGCCTTTAATTAAAAGCACTTACTGTGCCAATTTAAGATTAATATAGATTCATACTGATGCCCTGTCCTCAGTATAATAGGCAGAAACCACTCATTTTTACGCATAAGTCAGCCACAGTTATTGACAAAAATACCCAGAGCCATTTACTTAATGTCATTAATTAAATCGTCTTATTCTAATAAGCTAGCCGCTAATCCAATTGAGGCACACAAAAAAAGCACATGGATGATGATTGTTTTTTTAATGGGTGTCGCATTAGTTCATATCGGTTTAGCGTTTTATCTTTTAAAAAAAATACCCCTTGAAAAAACTGAGCCTCTCCTTTTAATGAGTATAGAAATGCACAGTGGTGCGACTAAGCCTACCGAGGTCGCTAAACCCTTACCCACCAAAGACCCTGAGAAACCTAAAACGGTTAAAACACCGGCGAACATAAAAAAACCAGCGCCCATAGTCATTAAAGATAAAAGCCCAGAACCCATTCCTGCTGAATCGCCAGCTCTCGTAACTCAACCTGTTACTTTGCCTACTCCCGCAGTATCTGCACCGGCAGTCACAACCCAAACACAACCCAATACACCCGCACCTAATAGTAAACAGCCTCCTACTACCAACTCGGCAGCTAGCTCTGGTGTGATACCTCTATTTAGAGTGCCGCCCGAATACCCCTCAATTGCGACAAGACGCCACATTGAAGGTTGGGTAAAAGTAGAATTTACTGTAAAAACAGACGGAACAGTTGATAATGCTGTTGTTATTAGCGCGGAACCCGAAGATATTTTTAACGAAGCGGCCCTAGCCGCTATTAAAAAGTGGAAATTTAAAGAAAAAATAGTTGATGGAACACCCGTCACTCAACGTGCCGGGCAAAAATTGCAATTTAAACTTGAACACTAACGCTTAAACACCCTCAATAAAAGGATACTAACTATATGCCTGAAAATATCACTCCCCAATTTATTATCGATGGAACGCTTTATATCTTGATCTTTTTTTCGGTGATCACCTGGACACTGATTCTATTTAAAAGCTGGCAGTTTATTAACAACAGTCGTTGCAATACGCGCTTCGAGAACGCATTCTGGAACTTAGCTAATCTAAATCAGTTTGACAGCTTAGATGATGATATCGCCCTAGGCTCACAAGCTCGCTTAGCTTATGTAGGCAAAACTTGGCTAGAAGAACATCAAAAAGCGGCGGGTAAACAATTAAAACACACGGGTAATGTCAGTGAATTACTAGAACAAACTATCCGCGGACAATTACAAAAAGAACAACACAACTTAGAATTTGGCTTAACCTTATTAGCCAGTATTGGCAGTACTGCCCCTTTTGTGGGGTTATTTGGTACTGTTTTAGGCATCATGCATGCCATGCACGATATTACTGCCAGTGGCTCTACTAGTTTAGATGTGGTAGCAGGCCCTATCGGTGATGCCTTAATTGCTACGGCCATTGGTATTGCAGTCGCTGTGCCCGCGGTATTGGCTTATAACTTTGCACTCCGCCATTTAAAAATTCAACGTTCTAATATGGAAAACTTTATCGCAGGCTTTATGACTGTCGCGTTGGATAACAAAAACACTCAGGGCTAACCCATGGCTTTTAAACCTCAATCTGAAGATGAAAACGCTTTAAGTGATATTAACGTTACGCCCTTAGTGGATGTGATGTTAGTGTTAGTCATCATTTTATTAGTGACAGCGCCGCTACTCACTCAATCAGTGCATGTTAATTTACCTAAAACTGCCCAAACAACAGCGGATATACACAAACAACCGTTGCAATTAGGGATTGATGCGCAAGGTGCTATTACCATCAATAAAAACCCTATAGCAGATTTAGCAACGTTAGAAAATAACTTGAAATCAGAGCTAGAAAAGACACCGGATATTGGTGTGCATTTGTATGCGGACAAAGCCGTTGTTTATGAAAAATTAGCGGAAGTAATGGCCACCGTGCAACATGCCGGTATTACAAAAATGGCTTTTGTGACGATAGAACATTAAATGTAATGCCCTCGACTTTATGTTACGAGGGCATTGAATGATTTAGTCTTTAATACGGATTAAATCGTGACAACTTTTACACGTCGCCCCTAATTTACCTAACTGGATTTTAACCGCCGCCACATCACCCGATAAGGCAATGGTTTTAAATTCGTCCGCTTCTTTGATTAACCGGTCATTAATTTCTTTAACTTCCGCTTGCTTCTGGAAATAATCGGCTTTTAAGCGCGTCGATTTCCAACCGTTACCTTGATCAGTTCCAACACCATACAAATCTTCAAGTAAATTTGAATGTGCCAAAGCCGCGAGCGTATTAACAGCAGTCAGCACTTGGTCTTTATTATAAGTTTCTGGATGATCTACCACCTGACTTTTAATCTTCGCTGTATTCCAACCCATGACGGAGTAGGTAGATTGCCGAACTCGAATCTGATCTTCGATGGGGTTAGCTAAAACGAGCGTAGAAAATGAGAGGGCCGTTAAACCAAGTAAGCTTGTCAATTTCATTTCTTATCCTTTATAGGCAACAAAAATTATCTCAACAATGATGCCAGAAAACCTCTAAAGTCACTACTCCAAATCGCATACACAATCAAAATAGAGATTAAAGTGGCTACTGCGAAACGCAATAAACTCATCTGATTATTTGGAATGAAAGCGTCATCAATCAGAACCTCTTTACACCCCGTTAACATCGGGCGAATTAGGTTTATCTTCTTGTGTAAAAGATAATAAAAAATAGCACCCACATGCAATACCACTAAGCCCAGTAAAACATTGACCAAGGCACCATGCCATCCTGTGAGTTGATCACTTAGGGCTTTACCAATGATGGCGTATAAAGGCCCTTCATAAGCGATATCATCATTAGCAAACAAGCCGGTTAATAGCAAGGCCATTAAACTAAAAAGTAATGCAAAAACAGATAATGCACCGAGTGGATTATGCCCTAACTGATGCCGTTCGCCCTTAAAGTAACGCTTTAAGCGATGAATGGTTGGAAAAAACTGCTTAAATTGCGCTGACTGTGTACCGATAAACCCCCATAACAGCCTAAACACTATTAAACCTAGGGTCAGCCTACCCATGATCAGATGCCATTCTGTTAACGAACCCCCCAACTCACCTGTGGTATAAGCCCCAATAACACACACAACCAATAACCAATGAAACACCCGCAGAGGCCAATCCCAAACGCTAAGCTTAATTGACCTCATGCGACACCTATTGCTAATTATTTATCTAAACGTGCATTAGAATAATAATCTGCCAAACTGTCAATTTCTTGATCACTTAAACCCGCAACTGCTCCATTCATTAAAGGTTCAATACGTTTTTTATCGCGATAATCCTTTAAGGTAGACACAAGATAGCCCTTCTTTTGACCAATGATATTAGGTGTCATAAAATTAACGCGAACTTTGTCTGAGCCATGACAACCTGCACACATATAATAAGCAGTGTTTGCTGCTGTTTCAGCCGGCGTTTTTTTAGAGAAAACAGAGCAACCCGAAAGTCCAATTACAACAAAGCTCATTATATAAATTACTACGCTACGAAATAAATTACGTTCAGTCATTGGGAGTTACACTTTTATTGGGCGCGTAAATGCGCGTAATATTCAGATAAGTCGACAATATCTTGATCACTCAACTTGTCGGTTACTTCATTCATGTTAGGCACATACAAGCCGTCATTGGTTTTTATGGGCGGTAAGTTTCGTGCTCGACTACGATAGTCATACATGGTTTTACAAAAATACAAGGCATCTTGACCCGCAAGATTGGGATTGTCATCTGTCTTACTGATACCGGCTTTGCCATGACAATCTGCGCAAGCCTTGTCCGCCAGCTTTTTAGCATTAGCAAAACGAGGACTATTAGGATCCATTGCATGGTCATCAGACATGTGCATATGCATGTGCCCACCCATGTGTCGATGATGATCAATGTGAGTTTCAGTGGGCTCATTCGCTAAAACCGTTTGAGCCACCCCTAAAATAAAGAGACTGCTTATTACTCTTACTAAAGCTATCATTTTAAAATCTTGTTTCATAGAAATTAACTCAAATTAAAACATCATATTGCCGACAAAATACAAGGTGTTGTTATCGCTGGCGTTACGCCCCGCACCATCATAATTTGATGTTGCACCATTAAACTGGGTATAAGCCCAATACTGCACGGACAAGCGCACGTTTAAATAAGGATCTGCCGCAAAAGAACCTTTACCGAAAGGGACATAGTCTGCTTCAAATAAAAACGAGTTAGTATTGGGAGAGCCGTTAGCACTGCCGGTGATTGCATTTACCGTACCCGCATAATTAAGAGCTCCGTTGTAAAGCGCCATATCAGAACTACCTTTCATATAATTCCAACCAATAGAAAGGTTATAGGTCTGTTGATAAGTCCACATCCCCATCATCATGACACTATCGAGATAATTGCTGTTGTTGCTGGAAAAATTCTGGGCTTGTGAAGCACCCATACTCATAGAATCATGGGTATATTTAACCATTGCCATCAGCATATTGCTGTCATCCATCATGTATGAATAATTGGCATCGGCATTGTATTCAACGTAAGAATTTGCCCCAAAACCTGAGCTGTAGTAAGGAATCACCTTTGCAGCCATTCCATAAGTACCCATCATCATGGTATGTGCACCCACGCTATGCTGTAGGAACATTCGCCAATAAGGTGCTCCACCCTCAATCAATCCACCTTGAGGCCCAGCACTTTGTGACCCACCATTCCAAACCCCTAAGCCGTTAGCCATATCTTTAGATTGTGATGTATAACCGCCCGCCTCAAGGTAAAGGTGATTGTTAATCATCATATAGGCTGTTGATCCTGCGGTATTTGCCCCTGCCATCAAAGATTGTAGCCAAGGCTGAGCGGCCGGATGCACTGTCACTGAAGACTGAGTGTAAGGATACATCCAAGCAGGTGTCGTCATCCAAAAGTCCGTCATCGTAGGGGCATTATTTACTGTTAAACCGTAAGTCACTTCTTGACCCTGAATAGTGCCATGATCTGCCACACGGATATCGGCCATTGCCAAACTGACATAACGCCCCGCTTGAGGATTAATATTCATTTGTAAATAGGCGCCAATTTTATCGGTAACACGACCGGTGTAATAAATCGCGGCCCAATCTAACAGGACATTATTATTAGGGTTTGATTGATCAGAGGTATTACTGTAGTAAGGATCTCCATCATTTTTCTTCTGCGTATTGGTCACTGATCCCACTACTTCAGCAGCAAAAGGATTAATCGCATCAGGTAACTTATTAGCATGACCAGCCACGTAACCATCCAATTTGAACTTTTGACCGTATTGCGTCAACCAAGGACCATAAGCCTGCATATGACAAGCAGTACAAGGCTCTCCCGTCTGTCTGGCAAATGATGTGGTCGCCTGAGCACTTTGATAAAGACTAGTGAAGAGAACAATAAGCACAATACGATAAACAAGCACTAACCACTTGTTAATAAATGTAAGATTTAGCATTGGAAATATAGTTTAGCCTGAGAAAAGTGAATTATTCATAGATAGTATGCAAAGTCCATTCCAACCATAGTAGTGCATTGAAATAAAAGAAAATATTACTCTTAACACGCTATGACTCTTATAAGGACTGTGTCATATCACACAGATTTATAATAAAAGTGTGTGATATGACACAGTTTTATTCGTACCACTTATTATGCCGAATTATCCTTTATCTAAATCCGGCTGAAATCTGGCTTCATTTAGCAATTTAAAAATTGATTTACACCCTTCACAGCAAAACACCTTCTCTCCTTGAGACGTTTTTAATGTAAATCCTAATATTTCAACCGGTAAACCACAAAGATCGCAGTCACGTTTTTTATCATTCATATCAGATGAACTACCTACTAAAGCGGGGGAAACATACTAACAAAATCCTATTTCTACTTCAAACATAGGCTAATTCGTTATTGATACTCGTATAAACTTGTTAATAAGATTGAACCGGTTTAGCATGCCACTTTAATTCATTTAAAATCAATTTGACTATGACGCTAAGCAATACTCTTGAGCAATTACACTGTGAAATGCGCCAATGGCGTCAGAGTAGAAACAATAATATAACTAATTGAATTAAAACAAATTATTTTCTACACAAAACTTTCACAAAATACAAAACTTATTGATTTATCTTAAACTTTGTTTTATAGTTGCGCATAATGTTACTCATTACTGTTACTACTCTAAATCATAGTAACTCATAAATCATATGTCACTTAAAAAAATTAATTCTGAAAAGAACGAAGAGCCAATATACGACGACGCTAAAATTTATATCCGTGGTAACAATTGGCAATTTATGAAATGGCTTCCAAAAGAAGGTAAATATGCTCGTATTTCCCTAAAAACAACGAATAAAAGCACTGCGATAGAGAAAGCCAAATTAATTTATCACGAGCTTATGAGTCATCAATCATCAGGAAAAGCTTATTTCTCTAAAGCGGTAATACAGGGTGTTGATGAGTATCTAAAGCAAAGAAACTTAGATATTGACGCTGGCCTCATTGTTAAAGGTAGATTTGGAACGATAAGAACTCATCTAAATCATTGGCTTGACTTTATTGGACGAGACACAAAACTTAAAGACTTAAAGCGAACAGATTGTGAAAACTACTTTCACTTCCGTACACAAATGAAAAATGGTAAGAGCACTAAACAAATAACTGTTGCTAATGAGCAAACCTCAATTAATGCAATGATTACTTGGCTGTTTAAGCGCAATGAAACTTACATTGATGCTTTTGACTTTAAGCCATTAAAGCGAATTGATAGAGGAGACGAAGCTTTAAGACAAGCATCTTACGAGGTTAAAGAAATAAGCGATATAAAACAAAATCTCATTGCATATATTAGAGATGGCAGGCGAAATATAGACGAGAAAGGCAACTTACTGAAAGTGATAATAGGATATTTTTTTCTGTTATCAATCCTGACTGGACTGCGTAAAGGCGAGCAATTACAACTTAAATGGAAAGACATTAAATTTCATGAAGAAAATATACAAGGAGAAGCTGATGATGAATTTTATAGTTTAGTACAGATTAAGGTAAGACAGGAAACCTCAAAGGTTAGGAAAACAAGGACATTTATGGTTAAAGATTGGGAGTATTTTGATGAATTATATAAGCTCCTTTATCCACGATATATCAAATCGCAAGGCAAAGGTAATCTTAAAATAAAACCATTTGGAGACACCTTAATATTTAGTACTGATGGGGTTAAGTTACTTCCCAATCGAACAATTGGAAAACATTTTAATAAAATAAACGAATTAGCAGGAGTTGAAATCACAGATGAACGTAAATTAGCTCTTTATAGTTTCCGACATTATTTCATCACAGAAAAAATTAATGAAGGATATTCAATGACGCAAGTTGCAGAAATGTGTGGAACAAGTGTATCTCAAATTGAAAAAACCTATTACCACACCACCAGAGCAAAGATGGTTACTAATGCATTACCAAACTTTAATTATAAGGATGGTGTGCTGGTTCCCAAAAAACAGCATCCCTAGAAGCAACACAGGTTCACAGGCTTGTAAATATTGATAGTATTTGTTGAGCCTGTTCACTTAACGCACTATGCTAAATTAAATACCCCTAGTCTTTATTCATCGATATAAGACTTTCCAATAAATATATTGGTTAGCTCATCGATATACCGTGAATATTCCTTTTGTTTATCTTCTGATACGCCAACTTCAATTGTTATGATGTAGTGTGCCAACACGACTAGCAATAATTGATTTTCCATAATCATTGTCTTCCTTGGATTGTTAATGGTTTGTTATTTTATTGAAGCCGGCTTATAGCTTCCGCAATAGCCTCTCTAACGAATGCAGATGATGAAATGCCAAGAGCTCTAGCACAGTCATCAATACACTGTGCTTGTATCGGTGAAAGTCTATACGACCTGATAGTATTGTATTGGTTATATTGTTTTGTATTTTTCATACTTGTATTTAGCAAAATGAGTAATACAAGTATGAAAAACAGTTCCACTCAATTAGCTTATCACTTATTCTTAGGCATCAATTTATTTGGTATATAATCAGCGCCATATTCAACACTGATTGCTAAAGGATTACACAAATGGCAAAGGCCAAAAAAGAAGCTAAAGAAGAAGCATTAGAAACCCAACTTTGGAAAGCAGCCGATAAGCTAAGAAAAAACATTGATGCCGCTGAATACAAACATATTGTTTTAGGGCTAATGTTCCTTAAATATATCTCTGATGCCTTTGAAGAGATGTATGCCAAATTAGCCGCTGGTGAAGGTGAATATGCCGGTGCTGACCCAGAAGATACAGATGAATATAAAGCTGAGAATGTTTTCTTTGTGCCTGCGGATGCTCGATGGACAACACTTTTAGCCAGTGCCAAACAAGCTAATATAGGCACTTTAATTGATGGCGCAATGGATGCCATTGAGAAAGAAAATCCCGTTTTAAAGGGGGTTCTGCCTAAAGTGTATGCCCGTCAAAATCTTGACCCGACTAGCTTGGGTGGCTTAATGGACTTGATAGGTAATATTGCCTTGGGTGATGCCAAAGCTCGCAGTGCCGATATCTTAGGGCACGTCTTTGAATACTTCCTTGGAGAATTCGCTCTAGCAGAGGGTAAGCAAGGGGGCCAGTTCTATACACCCCGCAGTATTGTTGAATTATTAGTCTCAATGCTAGAGCCTTATAAAGGCCGCGTGTTTGATGCGTGTTGTGGTTCTGGTGGTATGTTTGTGCAATCAGAAAAGTTCATTACCCAACACCAAGGCCGTATTGATGACATATCTATGGCTCTATATGATTTATAGTGGGTGGCACTATATAATAAGATAATGAATAGTGAAACTTTATTTAGCATGGCTTTAGGCTTGCATACACCTTGGCAAGTCAAAGACGTGAGCTTTTCTGCCGATGAC